>Ga0081539_10002488_pt1 | contig 25905 bp, 17 predicted proteins | sample TabmetS4T2R2_FD_71023 | JGI IMG/M metagenome (GOLD analysis project Ga0081539, IMG submission 71023) | Tabebuia heterophylla rhizosphere microbial communities from the University of Puerto Rico - S4T2R2 | ecosystem: Host-associated > Plants > Roots > Rhizosphere ...
GGGGGTTTTGGGTGAAAAGGGGGGGGGCGAGGCACCCCCCCCGCCCCCTAAAGTAACAAAGGGGGGGGCAGGAACACCCCCTGCCCCTACAGTTTTGTTAGACGCTCTTGGTTTCACGCGCTTAAGTTTCATCTTCGACTTCAGCCGTTGCTGAGAATCTGTTTGGCGATGATGAGGCGTTGAATCTCCGACGTGCCTTCGCCGATGGTGCAGAGTTTCGAGTCGCGCCAGTATTTTTCGGGCGGGTAGTCTTTCGTGTAGCCGTAGCCGCCGTGAATCTGTATGGCCTCCTCGCAGACCTTCACCGAAATCTCCGAGGCGAAAAGCTTCGCCATCGAAGACTCTTTCGTCACCTTGCGTCCGGCGTCCTTCAACGCCGCCGCGCGGTACGTCAAAAGGCGCGCGGCCTCTATCTGCGTCGCCATGTCGGAGAGTTTGAACTGTATGGCTTGGAAGTCGGCGATTGCGTGGCCGAACTGTTGTCGCTCCTTCGAGTATTTGACCGCCGACTCGAACGCGCCCTGCGCTATCCCTAGCGCGAGCGCGGCAATCGAAATGCGACCGCCGTCGAGCACTTGCATGGCGTGTATGAAGCCCAAGCCTTCGGGGCCGATGCGGTTCTCGTCGGGGATGAAGCAGTCTTCAAAAATCACGCTCGCCGTCTCCGACGCGCGAAGTCCCAACTTGTCTTCCTTCTTGCCGGGCGAAAATCCTTTCGTGCCCTTCTCGAAGACGAACGCGGTGATGCCCTTCGAGCGCATCGCGCGGTCGGTCGAGGCCATCGCGACGCAGATGTCGCCGTGTATGGCGTGGGTGATGAAGTTCTTCGAGCCGTTGACAACCCAGCCGCCGCTTTTCTTGGCGGCGGTCGTGCGCGTGCCAGAAGCGTCCGAACCCGCGTGCGGTTCGGTCAAGCCCCACGCGCCGAGTTTTTCGCCGGAGGCGAGCGGGACTAGAAAGCGACGCTTCTGCTCCTCCGTGCCGAACATGTAGATGTGATTGGAGCAGAGCGAGTTGTGAGCCGCGACGGAGATGCCGACCGAGCCGTCAACGCGCGAAAGCTCCTCGATGATGGTCGCGTATTCAACGTAGCCCATCCCCGCGCCGCCATACTCTTCGGGGAAGATTACGCCCATCAACCCTTGCGCCGCGAGTTTCGGCAGAAGCTCCGCGGGGAAGTGCTGCCGCTCGTCCCACTCGCGGACGTGCGGCGCAATCTCGCCCTCGGCAAACTCGCGCACGCTCATACGCACCTGCTGCTGTTCTTCGTTGAGTTCAAAGTCCATATAATTCGTTTGAATGCCGGGCGCGTCCTCAAAACAGAGCGCGCGCATTATTTACCGTTTAAGTCTTGCTGAACACAAGCTGCCTCTATTCTACTTGGGATAAGGCGGGCGGCGCGAGTCGCGGCACGCGTCGCTGATTCCAGCCTCTGCTCGCGCTGCACGCGCGCGAGTTCTTGAATCCGACGCTCCATGCGCTCACGCTCGCCGCGTTGATAAGCGAAACGCGCCCACATGGACGCGACGCTGACGACTAAGAAGACCACGAGCCGGATTTTTCTCTTCCCGCCCAAGCGACTCAATGCAGCGACTTTCGTCAAGCTTGCCTCTTGCCGCCGCCACTTCTTCCCTTCTCGTCTCTACGCCGCGCTCCCGCGCGCGCCGCGTCCTTACTGCGTACGCCCTTCGCGCCCTTCAGACGCGCGACCTCCGCCGCCGTCAGGTGTCGCCACTTCCCCGTCGGCAGACGTTCAATCTCGACCGGCCCGATCTTCACGCGCCGGAGCTTCAAGACGGAGTGGCCGATTGAGTCGAACATTTTGCGTATCTGCTGGTTGCGCCCTTCTTCGAGCACGACCTCAAACCAAGAGTTCGTGTCGGTCTCATCAACCTTCTTTATCTGCGCGGGCGCGGTTCGCACGCCGTCGTCCAACCTCACGCCGCGACGCAGCCGCGCAACCTGCTCCTCTGTCGGCACGCCCTTCACCTTCACCTCGTAAACTTTGCGAACGTGGTTTCGCGCCGACGTGACGTAATTCGTCAACTCGCCGTCGTTCGTCAAAATCAGAAGGCCCTCGGTGTTGAAGTCGAGACGCCCGACGGGATGTAGTCGTCCCAACGCCCGCGGCACGAGTTCGCTCACGAGCGGACGGCCTTCCGTGTCGGCGAGCGCGGTCAAGTATCCGCGCGGCTTGTTGAGAAGGATATAGACCTTCTCCTGCTTCTCAAGCAGAGGGTTTATCAAACGCCCGCGCACCTTTATGTGGTCGCGCGCCGGGTCGGCCTTCGTCCCCAACTCGCGCACCACTTCGCCGTTTACGGTCACCTCGCCCGCCTCTATCAACTCTTCAGCGTGACGACGCGAAGCAATCCCCGCGGCGGCAATCAACTTTTGCAAACGCTCTTCCATAAAACAGGTGTCAGAGGCCAGTGGCCAGTGGCCAGTGGAAGGCAGTTTTTAACTGACCTCTGGCCTCCGACCTCTGGCCTCTGTCTTAACTCTCGCCGCCCGCGGCCAAGTCCTCGAAGTCTTCTACGTTCGGGAGTTCGTTCAAGTCTTTCAAGCCGAACTGCAAGAGAAACTCTTTCGACGTGCCGTACATCATCGGGCGACCGACCGTCTCCTTGCGGCCTTTGGCGACGATGAGACGCTTGTCGAGCAAGGTCTTGATTGCCGAAGACGACTGCACGCCGCGTATCTCTAAAATTTCGGGAACGGTGACGGGCTGCTTGTATGCGATGACGGCGAGCGTTTCGAGCGCGGCCAGCGAGAGCTTCGCCGAAGGCTTCGACTTGAGGAAGGCGCGTATGTGTTCGTGATGTTCGGGCCGAGTCGCAAACTGCCAACCGCCCGCAACCTCGCGCAGCATCATCCCGCCGCCCCGCTCGTTAAACTCCTTCGCCAACTCCTCGACCGCCACCTGCACCCAACCCCTATCTTCGCGCAGGAGGTCGGCCATCGCCTTCACCGGCAAAGGTTCTTCCGAGACGAAAATCAGCGCCTCGCAGATTGAGACCAACTCCGAAAGCTCGCGCGGCTCGCTGCGCGGCGCGACCGCGTCGTCGCCTGACTCGCCTTCGTCGCTTGACCGCGCCTCCGCACGCAGGCGCGCGTGCTCCTCGGCGCGGTCTTCCGCGCCGGCGTCGTGTATGACTACTTCTTCAGAGTCCTCTTCATGCTCCTCGTCTTCGGCGTCAAACTCGGCGGACTCGAACGACGTCGCCCCTCCAACGTCAACGCGGCTCAAAGGGTCTGCCGCGTTCGCGCCGGCGGTCTCCGCGTCAGCGCCGGCGGTCTCGCCCGCTTCCCTTTCGGGCAAGGCTTCGAGCGCGTCGTCGAGTTCGGCGACCGCCGCGTCAACCGAATCGCTCGCCTCCGAAAACGTTTCGGTCGTCTCCCGCGTTTCGTCCGAGTTTGTACTTTTGCGTTTGCTCATTGTCGCTTGAAAACCTCAGCCGCTGACGCGCGCGATGATGTCGCCGAAGGTCTGCCGCTGGATGAGTTTGATTTCGGTCGTGCGGACGAGTTCGAGCACGGAGAGAAACGCGAGGACGAGTTCGCGCCGCGTCTCCGCGCGCTCGAAGAAGTCGCGCAGGTTCAACTCGCCCGCGGAGAAGATCATATTGCGCAGGCGTTCGAGCATCTCCGCCATCGAGATTTCCTCGCGCTCGATCTCCATCAAAACCTCTTCCCTTTTGCGCGCGAGAATCTCTTGGAAGACGCGCAGGAGGTCGAACGCGCCCGCCGCAACCTCCGGGTTGTTCTTGTCGGTCTCCATCGGCGCGCGCGCATAGACGGCCCGCTCCACGGTTGCGCGCGACCAAAGCATCTCCGCCGCGGCCTTAAACTTCTGATGCTCCAACAGACGCTCGACGAGTTCGCGGCGCGGGTCGTCTTCAGCCAACGCCTCTTCGCTCATCGCCGGGTCGCGCGGCAGAAGCATGCGCGACTTTATCTCAATGAGCGTCGCGGCCATGACGAGGAAGTCGCTCGCGACCGTTATGTCCATGCCCTGCATCATGCGCAGGTAGCGAAGGTATTCGCTCGTGATGCGCGCGATTGGTATGTCGTAGATGCTTACCTGCTCTTGGCGTATGAGGTAGAGAAGAAGGTCGAGCGGGCCTGCAAACTCGCCGAGGACGAGTTTGAGTTCCTCGCCGCTTCGGTCTGTCGTAATCTCCGGCTGCGCGCCCGCGACGTTGATGGGCTGACCCTCGGCGGCGCTCGCGACCGTCGCTTCCTCCGTCGCCTTCGGCGACTCTGGCTGTTCGCTCGTCAAAACTCTTTAAGCCCCCACGATTCCCATGCGTTCTTTCACCGCGCTCAGCGTCTCGCGCGCAATAACTCGCGCTTTGTCCGCGCCCTCCGACAAGATGTTGCGCAACTCCTCGTCGCCGATTGCGCGCATACGTTCTTGAAACGGACGCAGAAACTCAATCGTCGCCTCCGCCAGCTCCGACTTCAACTGCGCATAGCCCTTACCTTCGAAGTGCGCTTCCGTTTCCTCGACGGAGAGTCCCGTGAGCAGATGGTACATCGAGAGCATGTTAGTAATCGCGGGACGCGCGTCGTCGAAACGAATCTCCGTGCCGGAGTCGGTGACGGCGCGCTTGAACTTGCGACGGATTGTGTCGGCGTCGTCAACGAGCGTGATGCTGCCGTTCACGTTCTCGTCCGACTTCGACATCTTCTTCGCCGGGTCGTCTAAAGCCATTATCTTCGCGCCGACCTTTGGGATGAAGGCATCTGGAACTTTGAACGTCTCGCCGAAGTCGCGGTTGAAGCGTTCGGCGATGTCGCGCGTGAGTTCAAGGTGCTGCTTCTGGTCGTGGCCGACGGGCACGAGGTCTGTCTGGTAGAGAAGGATGTCGGCGGCCATCAGCGCGGGATAAGTGAGAAGTCCGGCGAGAACGTTCTCGCGCTGCTTCTTCGCCTTGTCTTTGAACTGCGTCATGCGTTCGAGTTCGCTGACGCGGACGACGCAGTTGAGAATCCACGCAAGCTCCGTGTGTTCGTGCACGTCCGACTGCACGAAGATGGTCGAGACCTTCGGGTCAACGCCCGCGGCCAAGTAGATGCGCGCAACCTCCTTCGTCTTCGCCGCGAGTTGCACGGGGTCTTGCGGTATCGTCAGCGCGTGAAGGTTTACGACGCAGAAGAAACTTTCATACTCGTGCTGCAACGCGACCCAGTTGCGCAGCGCGCCGAGATAGTTGCCGATGTGCAGATTGCCTGTAGGCTGTGCGCCGCTGAAAATTCTCTTTGGCATATAACTGTTTGAGTTCTTGCGACCGGCTATTTGATTTCTCGCGGCTACTTACTCTTCAAGTTGCGGCGACTCGAACGCCGTCGTCGTCCTCTGTCGTCACAGCGCGAGTATGCGTTCGACGATGTTCCAGACGGGGTCGAAGATGTAGTCGAGCACGCGCATCTTTATAACTATTATCAGGATGATGAAACTGTAACGCTCCATCGCCTCCAAGACCGACTGCGAACCTGCGGGCAGAAACGTGTAGAGAACCTTGCTGCCGTCGAGCGGCGGGATGGGCAGAAGGTTGAATATGGCAAGCCCTAAGTTCATTGAGATTGCGAAGTAGAGCAGCATCTCGACCGGCTCACTGATGCTCGCCAACGTCGCGCCCTCCGCGAACAGGCCGGAGTATTGCGCCACCTTGAAAAGAATCAGCGCGAGTATGGCGATAGTCAGGTTGGCGAGAATCCCGGCGATTGAAACCATCACGTTGGCCAAGTCTTTGTTACGCCAGCGGAGCGGGTTGACGGGCGTGGGCTTGCCCCAGCCGATGAGCGGGATGCCCGCGAGCGGCCCGCCGACCGCCGTGAAGATGAAAGAGGCGATTGGAATCAGAAGAGTGCCTATCGGGTCTGTGTGCTTGACGGGGTTAAGCGTCACGCGACCGAGGAGATAGGCCGTGTCGTCGCCAAACTTGTAAGACATCCAAGCGTGCGCCGCCTCGTGCGCCGAGATGGCAAGCAGCAGCACGACGATGTACATGATAAGTTGGCCGACGAGGTCAGTTGTCATAACTCCACACCCTTGAAAACGCTTCCCGCGTGAAATCAAAAAAGTAGCACGCGAGTTTTAAAAGAGCAATCGGCGGTCGGGAGAAGCTTTTAGCTATTAGCTTTTGGCTATTAGCTTAAAGAATGCGAACTAGGATTTAACCTATCAACACCGACTCGGCCCGACGGCTTCTGCCGTGAGCTAACAGCCAACAGCTAATAGCTAAAAGCTAATAGCCAACAGCTACTTCAACAGCGTCCCCTTGATGCCCATCGGCAGGCTATAAACAGCCTCGTAGGTCGCCACAATCATCTCGCCCGACGCGCTGAAGGCGACGCCGACGACGTTCATCTCCGCCGCGACGACGATGCGCGCCTCGCTCCCGTCAGCCGCGATGCGCACAACCCCGCGCCGCCCCGCGTACGACGCGCCTACGTACAGGTTGCCTTCGCGGTCGAACGCCAAGCCGTTCGGCCTGCCTAAGCCTTTGAAGAAGACGGAGACGCGACCGTCCGCGTCAATGCGCTGCACGGTCTCGTGGCTTGAGACGGTCGGGCCTGTGACGTAGAGGTTGTCGTCCGGCCCGAACGCGAGGTGGTAGGCCGCGACCGAAGGTTCGAGCAGCGCGAAGACTTCCGACTCGCCCTGAGCGTTGACGCGATGAATCGTGCCCGCGCGGTCGCCCACGTACATGCGGCCCACGCGGTCGAACGCGATGCCCGTCGCTATGCCGAGGTTGCGCGCGAACGCGACGGCCTCCTGAAACGGCGTGACGCGATAGACCGTCCCGTCCATGCGGCTCGTCACGAACATCTGTCCCAACTTGTCGAACGCAATCCCCGTAGGGTTCGTCACGTCGTTGCTCACGGTCAACAGTTCGCCGCTCGCGTCAACGCGCAGGAGCGAATAAGGGATGCGCTGGCCGCGCGTGCCCGAACGCGTAACGTAGAGCGAGCCGTCGTCGGGGTCGAAGGCGGGGCTGGCGACCATGTGCAGGTCTTCGGCGAGCTTGCGCCCGACCATCAGGCGCGCGGGCTTGCTGCGCGCGCCGTCGCGGCTTTCGAGGACGACGTCAATCGTGTCTTCGCCGTCATCGTACGGCTCCGGCACAATCGCCATCACGCGCCACGGCGCGACGCCGACGAGGTGCGCGCTCTGGCCGTCGAACGTGGCGCGACATTCCCAGAGGCTGCTCGTGTCGTAGCCCTCGCATTCGATTGACACCTCGCCGCCCTCAATCGCAGCAGCAGGCTCGACACGCACGACCGACTCATTCGACATCACGCCACTCCGCCCAAACACGAAGACGGGCCGTCGCTAAAGTCTGACTCTCCGACGCGATTTCCGGCGCGCTTCAGACACGACCTACAAGCAAACGACCTCGTACGAAAAGTTGAACTCAATCATACGACGGACGCGACAGACTGTCTATTGAGTGAGGAATGATGAATGCGGAGTGATGAATGATGAAAGACAGCGTGCCTCTCAACATTCTTTACCAGTAGGGCGGCGGGCGTGAAAATGAGATTGAAGACAGCGTTTCTACTCTTCATTCATCATTCATCACTCCGCATTCATCATTTCGTTGTGCTTGTCCGCCGGGCGTTGTGCTATAATCCGCGAAAGTTGACGAGACAGATGCTGCGGCCTTAAAAGGCGCGGCTCGTTTTTTTGTCGCGCTAGTTTCGCAATCATAAGTGGCCGCGCGCGCTCACACGACCAATAGAGTGTTTGCGCCGAAGAGCACATCGAAGGGTTTAATGACGGCGTCCGCTTTTTCCGCTCGCTTCACTCTACCCCTAACTTGAGGCCGAACCGAAGACGCACCCGCGAACAAACTGTCGCCGGTGCGTCTCGACCTTTGCGTGAAGCGCCGCGACGAACGATTCGGAGGACTTTTTATCAGCAACGTACAGGGAAACACGCAAGGGTTGAAGCCGAACCAACTCCGGCGCATCGAAAAACTCTACTCGCGCCGCATCGCGCCCCAGCAGGTCGTGACGCCCGAATTCGCGCGCCAGCTCTCAGAACTCTCGCACGAGACGCGCCGACAGATTGGCGCGCTCATTGACCGGAAGGGCTACGTCGAGGCCGTAGTCGTCGGCGACGCGCGCCGCATCGAGTGGCCTGATCTGAAGCGCACGCGTGTCGGCTCGGATCGCTTCCGCGGCCTTCGCGCCGTTCACACGCACCTGCGCGGCGAGGAGTTGACGCAGGACGACTTGAACGACCTCGCGCTCCTTCGCCTCGACCTAATGGTCGCCGTCGAAGTAGAAGAACGCACGGGCCTGCCCGGCAGAGTCAGCGGCGCGCACCTCCTGCCCATCACGCCCGAAGAGGCCGAGGGCGACGACAGCCCCGCCGCCTACACGTTCTTTGAAGCCCCGGTCGCTTCGCAACTCGACGTTGATTTCATCGAACTCATCAACTCGCTCGAAGAGGAGATGGCGCGCAACCGGCGCGCCGTGCGTCGCGCCGTCGCGCGCGACCGCGCAATCCTCGTCGGCGTGACGACCGCATCGCAAACGGAGGCCGAAGAGTCAATGGCCGAGTTGCGCGAACTCGCCGCGTCAGCCGGAATCGTCGTGCTACATGAAATCATCCAGCGCCGCCAGAGCGTTGACCCGCGCACCGTTCTCGGCAAAGGTAAGCTCGACGAACTTCTCGTCCGAGCGCTTCGCCTCGGCGCAGACCTCATCGTCTTCGACCGCGAACTGAGTCCCGCTCAAGTCCGTTCGATTTCCGAAGCGACCGACCTCAAGGTGATTGACCGCGCGCAACTCATCCTCGACATCTTCGCTCAACGCGCGCAGACGCGCGAAGGAAAGATTCAAGTCGAACTCGCGCAACTGCGCTACATCTTGCCGCGCCTCATCGCGGGCCACGACTCCGCCTTCTCGCGCCTCGCGGGCGGAATCGGCGGACGCGGCCCCGGCGAGACGAAGCTTGAGACCGACCGTCGCCGCGTCCGCGACCGCATCAACCGCCTCGAACGCGACATCGAACAGCAGCGCCTTCGTCGCCAGCAGCGACGCAAGGAGCGCACGCGTCGCAACCTTCCGATCATTTCAATCGTCGGCTACACGAACGCGGGCAAGTCAACGCTCCTCAACACGCTCACGTCGTCCGAGGTCATCGCCGAGCAACGCATGTTCGCAACGCTCGACCCAACGTCGCGCCGCTTGAGACTTCCGCGCGAGCAGGAAGTTATAGTCAACGACACGGTCGGCTTCATACGCGACCTTCCGCCCGACCTTATAGCGGCCTTCCGCGCCACCCTCGAAGAGATTGACGAAAGCGACCTTCTCATACATCTCGTTGACGCGTCGAACCCGCGCTGGCAGCAGCAACTCGAATCGGTCGAGAGAATCCTCAACGAACTCGGCCACACCGAAATCCCGCGCCTCGTCGTCTTCAACAAGTCAGACCTTCTGTCGCGGGAAGACCTCGACGCGCTTCTGCGCCAAGCCTGTCAGCTCGGCGCGCGCGATTGCATCGCCGTCTCCGCGCTCGACGCCGCGACACTTCGCCCCTTGCTCGAACGCGCGGGCGCGATTCTCGCGCGCAACCTCACGCTCGAAGTCCAACACGCGCGCCGACACTTCGACGGAGGCGACGAAGACGCTTTGAACGCGGTCTCGAAAGAGTCGGCGACGCGGGCGGGCGTGTTGAAGGCAGACGCGGAAGAGTTTGAGTCGGAAGAAGTCGAAGTGAAAACGGAAGTAGTAAAGGACGAGTCAGACTTTAAGACTGACGACGAGCGCGCGGAGGAGTTTGTCGCGCGTTAGTCCCTAAAGACATGAAGAGACAAGGACGCCGCCCCCGCTTCACGACGCCGGTGACCGCCGCGCGCAACCTCCTTTTAGCCGCGCTCGGCCCACTCATCAGGCGTTTCCGCCCCACGACGCGTTTCCTCATAGGCTTCTTCGCGCTCGCCGTCCTGACGACGCTCCTGCTCGCGCGCACGCGCTCCGCGCTCACCTCGGCGGAAGTCTATCAAGAGGGCGACGTGGTGCGCGCGGACGTTGTCGCGCCCGCGGACATAACCTTCGAGGACAAACGCGAAACCGAAGCGCGACGTGAGGGCGCGCAGCGCGACGCCGCGCCCGTTTGGGACTACGACCCTTCGCAAATCGAGACCGCCGTTCAAAGCTTCCGAACCTCTTGGGCCTCGCTCAAGCAACAGACCGAGGCGCGCGGCGCGGCCAACAACAACAGCGCGAATCAGAACACGCAGCACGAGCGCGAACTCTCTTGGCCGGGCGCCGGCGCAGACCGTCAGGCGATTGCGCGCGCCGTCGCGTCTCACAACTTCGACGCGGGCGCGCTCGAAATGCTCACGCACATGATGCGCGACGAGGGCGGCACGTATGTCTTCGACGACAACGACGCCGCGCAACTTCGCCCGGAGATGCGCGTCGTTGACGCGCGCGGCGGCGCGCAAGTTGCGAGCGTCGTGGAACAGGCGCGCTTCGTGCCGCTTTCGGCGGCGCGCGAGCACCTTCGTTCGCACGTCGCCGAACTCGCGGGCTGGCGAGCACCGGAGAAAGAGTTGCTCGCGTCGGCTTTGCTTCCGCTGCTCAAACCGACCGTGACGTTCAACGCGGCTGCGACCGAGGCGGCGCGCGAGTCTGCCCTGCGCTCGATTGCGCCCGCGCTCGTCGTCTTGAAGCGCAACCAGACGGTTGCGCGCGAGGGCGACACGGTGACGCCGCAGATGTTGGGGCAGTTTGCGGCGATACGCGAGTACAGCCACACGGAGCGGCGACCGCAACTCTTCATCGGCATCTTTCTATTCGTCTGCGCGCTCTACTGGGCGGCTTGGCGTTTCACGGAATATCGTTCGACGATAACGACGCTGCCGCTCTCGGCGGTGCGCGCCTTCGCGCTCGTCGCGCTCTCCGTGCTCGCGGGCCTCGCGCTCACGCGCGCGGGTCTGGCGGTCGCCGAGTCAATCGCCTCACAGTCAACGCACGCGCCGACGAACGACGTGTCGCTCTGGACGTTTGCGATTCCCTTCGCGGCGGCGGCGCTTCTGGTCACATTGTTGGTTGACACGCAACTCGCGCTCATAACAGCCGTGCTCACGTCACTGTTCGCGGGCCTGCTCGCGCCGACGGGGATGCTCACGGCCTGCTTCGCGCTCGTGTCGTCTTCAACTGCGATTTACGGAATCGGTCGTTACCGCGAGCGGCAGTCCGTTACGAAGGCCGGGCTGGTCGTCGGCGTCGTCAACGCCTTGCTCGCGGTCGCCGTGATGCTTTCGTCGCAGAAGCCCCTGACGCTGAACGCAATCTTGCTCGCCGTCGCGTGCGGCGTGGCGGGTGGACTTCTGACGGCGATATTCGCGGCGGGGTTGTTGCCCGTCAGCGAGTCGCTGTTCGGGATTCTGACGGACGTTCGGCTGTTGGAGTTGTCGAACGCAGACCTTCCTGTCCTCGGTCAGTTGGCTCTTCGCGCGCCGGGGACGAATCAACACTCGCACGCCGTTGGGCAACTAGCGGAAGAGGCCGCGCGCGACATCGGCGCAAACTGTCTGTTGACGCGCATCGGCGCGCTCTACCACGACATCGGAAAACTCGCCTCGCCCGAATACTTCATAGAGAACCAGCGCGGCGATAATCCACACGACCGCCTTCGTCCGTCGCAGAGCGCGCGCATCATCACGAGCCACGTCACTTACGGTTTGAAGCTGGCGAACGAAATCGGCCTTCCGAGTCAAATCGCCGACTTCATCCCGCAACATCACGGCACGCGCACGCTTCACTTCTTCCTGCGCAAAGCTCAAGCGCAGGCCGCCGAAGGCGAGACGGTTGACGAACGTGAGTTTCGCTACCCCGGCCCGAAGCCGCAGTTTAAGGAGGCGGCGATAATGATGCTCGCGGACAGTTGCGAGGCCGCCGCGCGTAGTCTCCTACGCCCCGACCCGGAAACCATTCGCACCATCGTCAACAAAATCTTCGACGCAATCGTCAGCGACGGGCAGTTGGACGAATGCGACCTTTCCTTACGCGAACTGACGAAGGTGCGCGAGTCAATCACGGCCTCGCTCGTCTCCATCTATCACGCGCGCGTTGACTATCCCGGCTTCAACCCGCCCTCGCTCGACCCCGCCAGCAAGCCTCCGCTCCCCGACGCCTCGTTTGACAGCGAGGAGCGCGGCGTAGGCTACAGCCGCCCCATCGAAGTCCCGATAAGCAAAGGCGGCGAGGTCGAAGACGAAGCCCTTTCGGCCAAGGGCAAGAACTAAAGCCATTTGCCGATGGATTTACCGAGAAAGGATTAACACAGAGAACACCGAACACACGAAATTCACTGAGTTTATTCTCCGTGTTCTCTGTGTCTTCTGTGTTCTCTGTGTCCAAATTTTCTTTCGGTAAATTTACCCGAGTCAGAATCTTGGGAAGCGGCGACGATTTTTCGGGGAAAATTGTTGATTTGATGAGCGGATACAAATTTTCTGTCATATAATCGGCCCGCACGCGCTTGTCCCTTGAAAGGCTTTTCCGGCTGACGCCTCAACTTCGCACGCTATTTGATTCATCCTGAAAGGAAGGAGATTTCCCCCATGACTTACAAAGTCAAATCGGGCGACACTCTGTCGAAAATCGCAAAGGCAAACGGCACGACGCTGGCCCGCCTGCTCGACGCGAACCCCAAGTTCAAGGCCAACCCCAACAAACTCAAGATCGGCGACGTTTTAACCATCCCCGACGGGCAAGCGGTCGCGGGCGTTCAGCCCCTGCCTCAACCCGTGACGCCGCCTCTCCCCACACCCGCGCCGCAAACTCAACCGACCGCGACGACCAAGCCTCAAACGCCCGCCGTCCTCGAACTCGGCACGCTCTCCGCCAAGTATGAGACGGGCGGACGCGGGCCGGGCGTAGTCTCCACCGGCAAGGGCGACTTCGGCGGCGTCTCCTACGGCTCTTACCAGATGTCGAGCACGCAAGGAACTGTCGGGCGCTTCGTCGCGCGCGACGACTTCCCCTTCCGCGACCACTTCAAGGGACTCAAACCCGGCAGCCCGCCCTTCAGCGCGAAGTGGAAGGCGCTCGCCGCTTCAAACCGCGACGAGTTTCAAAAGTGCCAGCACGACTTCATCAAGGCGACACACTTCAACCCGCTCTGCGCGAAGATTCTTAAAGACGACGGGATTGACATAACCACACGCCCGCGCGCCGTTCAAGACGTTGTCTGGTCAACAGCCGTTCAGCACGGCGGCAACTGTTCAATCGTCCATCGCGCGCTCGTCGCCGCCAAGCTTGCCCTCGACGACGCCGACTTCGACGAGAAGTTTATACGCGCCGTCTATGCCGAGCGCGGCAGACGCAAACCCAACGGCGCTCTCGCATACTTCTCAAGCAGTTCGCTCGACCAGCAGAAGGGCGTCGCCAAGAGATTCGTCAACGAAGAAAGGGACGCCCTAAAGATGCTCGCCGACGAAGCTTGACCGCTTCGAGTTGCGTTCGACGCTGCTTCGGGTCGCGTCCGTTGAATCAACGCGAGAGGTGCGCTCATGTTTCCCCGTCTGTGCGTGCTTGTTGTCTGCATCGCGCTCGCCGGAAGCGACGCGCGCGCCGCTACTTGCGCGCGCGTCAAGTCGCGGCCCGACGCTTGGGTCAAATCAAATACTGACGCGCTCATACGCGCCGCGCGCGCCGCCTACGAAGACCGCGACGCGCTCCCCGCTTACGAGCGCGTGCTTGACGACATTGAAAGCACTCTGCGCCGTTGCAAGCTCGCGCAAGACTCTAACTTCGCGGGTCGTTATAAAGAGTTCGTCGAATACGTAGAGACCGTCTCGCTCGACCGAAGCCCCGACCACGAACTCGGCTTCGTCGTCACCGACAAACAATACTTCGAGGAGACGCGGCAGTTCGTCAGTCTCCCCGACTTCCTGACCGCGCAGAGCTTCCTACGCAACGTCAGCCGCCACGAGACTTTGGAGCGCGCCAAAGCCTTCCTGCGCGAGTTGAACAAAGAGCGCGAGCCTTCTAGCCAACTCCTCTTCTTCAGCTACAAGTCGCGCCACCTCGGCACGCCCGACAACGACGACAGCTTCGAGCGTCTGCTTATAGTCGTCCCCGGCGACGCGGAGTTGGGCGTGCCTGAGAAGTGGGTTCAGTTCGGCGTCACAGACCCGCGCACGCGCACGCGCACGCGTAACGTCTCCGTCGTCTCGACGCTTGCCAACGGCGACGGCACTTCGTCAGTCTTCTTCAAAGACTACTACCGAACCTACCGGCGCGACGGCTCGATCCGTATCAAAGGCCGTTGGGAACTCGGCTACGGCGACGACAACTGCGTCCAGTGTCACAAGAGCGGCATCCTTCCAATCTTCCCCGTCGAGGGAAGCGTCGCCGCGAGCGAGCAGCCGCTCGTGGAGGTCGTCAACCGTCGCTTCCTCAACTACGGCACGCCGGACTTCGGCAAATACCTCGACCCTTCGCGCCTCGGCCCCGGCCTCGGCTCCGCGAGCGCGGAGGAACGCGCCGGACGCTTCGGCGCTGACTTCGCCTACACCGCGGTCGCGCGCTCGATGAACTGCTCCGCATGCCACAAACGCGAATGGCTCGGCGCGTTCAACTGGCCGATGGATAGGAAGCTCATCAACTCCTACATCACGGGCGGCCCGATGCCGCTCGGACACAAGCTCCTGCCTTCGGAGCGCGAAGAACTCCACGACAAACTCGTCGCCGAATATTTCGCAACGGACGACTCGCGCCCCGGCATACTTAAATCTTGGCTGTTAGGAAAACTTCGTTAGACCGAGACTGAAAGCATTTCAACACAGAGGGCACAGAGACACGGAGAAAATCGAGATTAACTCTGCGTTCTCTGCGCCTCCGTGTTCTCTGTGTTGATTCTTCTTGCGTGAACTCGTCAGCAGATCGCTTCAGATGCGACCGCGAAGTTTGTCGAAGGTCGCGCGGAGGTCTTCGGGGAGGACGCGCGTCTCGCCGACGGTTGACATGAAGTTTGCGTCGCCCGACCAGCGCGGAAGGACGTGCAAGTGCAGGTGGTCGGAGACGCCCGCGCCCGCGGCCCCTCCGAGATTCATGCCGAGGTTGAAGCCGTGCGGGTGATAGAGTTCTCCGAGGACGGCGACGGCGCGTTTGGCGAGGTCGGTCATCTCGTCGGAAGTCTCTTTCGGGAGCGCGGGCCAGTCGGCTGTGTGCTCGAAGGGGACGATCATGAGATGGCCGCTGGTGTAAGGGTAGATGTTGAGTATGACGAAGTTGTGAGCAGCGCGCTTAAGTATGAAGACGCTCGCGTCGTCACCGCGCGCGAGGAGCGAGCAGAAGACGCATGAAGAGCCTGTGCCGGTCTTCTCGCCGCTCGCCCCTTTGATGTAGTCGAAACGCCAAGGTGTGTAAAGCCTGTCCAAGTCGGCCTCGCTCCGCCTTACATCAGAGGGGCTTGCCCGCCGCCGCCGCTCTCGTCGCTCTCGGCGGACGCGCCCGACGACGTGGAGGCGGCCTCCTCGTTGATGAGTTCTTTGAGTTCCTTGCCGGGCTTGAAGTAGGGCACGCGCTTGGCTGGGATGTCAACGGGGTCGCCCGTCTTCGGGTTGCGCCCGCGTCGAGCGCCGCGCTCGCGCACGCGGAAAGAGCCGAAGCCGCGTAGTTCGATCTTCTCGCCTTGATTGAGCGTGTCAATGATGCTCTCGAAGACGATTTCGACGAGACGCTCGGCGTCCTTCTTCGTCAGCTCGGCGGCGCGCGCAACGTCTTCAACAAGTTCTGCTTTCGTCATATCGTTTCCACCTCTCCGGCCTCTCGGTGAAAGCTTCCGGCGCGAAATCCAAGCAAGTCGTTTCTGGTAAGGGTTTTGTAGAGCCGGGCTGTAACTTAGCAGAAATCACGAACGCGTAGCAAGCCCTAAACGTCCGTACAGCCAACGATTTACACGGGCCGAGCAGATTGGGAGTACAGTACCGCGAGCGGAAGCCTCGCGGGTGTGTCACACAATAAAGGTTTACCTTCAGAAGCCACGACCCGCGAGGCTTCCGCTCGCGGTACTGTATCTGTCGTCCAGTCGTCATTTGTAAAGAGAAACCCCGCGCCGAATCCGCACGACTCGACGCGGGGCTTTGACGTTTCAAACGCGAACTTCCGGCTACTCTTTGTCTTCGCCGCCCTCAGAGCCTCCTTCGTCGCGCTTGTTGAAGAGGCCCGCGAGTTCGCCGAGAGAGGCCATGCCTCCGCCCGCCTCGGTCGTGTAGCTCTTAACGTCTGCGACGGGTTCGTCGTGCTTGGCCGCGCGATGCGAGAGTCCGATCTTCTTGGTGTCGGCCTCGATGCGAAGGATTCGGAAATCCATCTCCTGACCTATCTGCGCGGCGTCTTCGGGTCGCTCGACGCGGTCGTCCGAAAGCTCCGAGACGTGGCACAAGCCTTCGAGTCCTTCGGCGAGTTCGACGAACGCGCCGAAGTTTGCGAAGCGCGTGATGCGCCCGCGGACGATGTCGCCCGGCTTGTGTTCGTTGATGAACTTCTCCCAAGAACTCGGCTCGGTGTCTTTGATTGAGAGCGAGAGCCGCCGGTTCTCAACGTCAATGTTGGTGATGACGGCCTCAATCTCCTGACCCTTCTTCAACATCTCGCCGGGATGCTTGATGCGCTTGTTCCAAGAGATGTCGGAGACGTGAACTAGACCGTCAACGCCGTCTTCGACTTCGACGAACGCGCCGAAGTCCGTAAGGTTACGCACGCGTCCCTGCACGCGGTCGCCGACGTGATAGCGTTCGGGAAGCGTCTGCCAAGGGTTCGGCAAAGTTTGCTTCATGCCGAGGCTTATGCGACGCGCCTTCGGGTCAACTCCTAAGACTTCGACCTCCACGGTCTCGCCCGGCTGCACTAACTTCGACGGATGACGCATGCGCTTCGACCAAGTCATCTCGGAGACGTGAACCAAGCCCTCGACGCCGGCCTCAAGCTCGATGAACGCGCCGTAGTCGGTCACGCTGGCAATCTTGCCCTCCATGCGAAGGCCCGTCGGGAAGCGCTCGTTGACCGACTCCCAAGGGTCGGGCAGAAGCTGCTTGTAACCAAGCGAGACGCGCTCGCGGTCTTTGTCGAACTTGAGAACCTTGACCTGCACGGTTTCGCCGACGCGGAACATGTCGCCGGGATTGAGGAGCCGGCCCCAAGACATGTCCGTGACGTGAAGAAGCCCGTCAATGCCGCCGAGGTCAACGAACGCGCCGTAGTCTGTGAGGTTCTTAATCTGGCCTTCGACGATGATTCCCTCTTCCAAGTTGTTGAGCGTCTCGCTCTTCTTGCCTTCGTTCTCCTGTTCGAGAATCGCCTTGCGCGAAAGCACGACGTTCGAGCGCTTGCGGTTAAGCTTGATGACCTTCGCTTCAATCTCTTGATTGCGCAAAGATTCGAGGTTGCGTATGGGGCGCGTGTCAACCTGCGAGCCGGGAAGAAAGGCAGCGACGCCGTCAACGTCAACTCGAAGTCCGCCCTTGACGCGTTCGGCAACCTTGCCTTTGACGGGCGTGCCTTCGCGGTAAGCCTTCTCCAACTCGTCCCACGCGCGCATCCGCACGGCGTCGGCGCGCGACAAAATCGGCACGCCTTCCTGCGACTCCATGCTCTTGATGAGCACTTCAACCTCGTCGCCGCGCTTAACCGTTAGCTCGCCGTCCTCCATGAACTCTTCTTTGGGAACCGCGCCTTCGGATTTGAAGCCGAAGTCAATAACGACGTTGCGCTCGGTGACGCCGACGACCGTTCCCTTGACAACAGAGCCTTCCTGAAACGCAGCCTGCTCCTGCTCGTATTGGTCGAGCATCGCGCCGAAGTCGAAGTCGCTCGCGCCGCCCGCGTGCGCCTCCTCCTCGTCCGGCGCGTCGGGCGTCGGAGCAGACTGAGCGGCAGACTCGTTCGCGGCTTCGGAAGAGGCCGTCGAATCGGACGCTACGTTAGCTGCGGCGGCGGCGGTCTCGTTAGTCGCTGCGTTGGTGGCGGCGGAGGCGGAAGTATCCGCGGCGGGAGCGGCGGCGGAAGCAGCCGTGCCCTCGTTTGTCGCGCCCGCCTCGTTCGAGGCTGCGGCCTCGCCGGTCTGTTCGTTGGTGTTTTCGCCGTTGGTAGGCGTTTGGTTTTCGGTTGACATGAACTCCTGTTCGGACTCCTGCTGGATTATTCTGGCGCGAACTTCATCCCCTCCCGCGCCTCCCCGGCGGCAAACCTTTCAACTCGCGCGTCGGTCACGCAAACCCTTCACGCGGCTGCTGCGAGCGTTGAAATTCTGCTGAGAGTAGCTTGTGGCGATTGACGAATGTGGAGGATGGAGGCGGGAGATGCGAGCTTTCTAAACAGAAAAAAAAGAAGCGAACGGGGTTTCAATTTTTCCTCATGCCCGTGGATCACCCGCGTGATCCGCCAATCACCTGCTAATCTGCCAGGTAGGGCAAGAATTTACACAGCCGGACAACAGTGTGTCAAGGCAGTAGAGGGGGAAAGGGGAAAGGGTAAGGGGTAAAGGAGTGGGCTAACGCCTCACACCCTTCCCCTTTACCCCTTACCCTTTCCCCAAGTGCTCTATTTGTTTGTTGTCGCCGCGGAGTCCGCGCCGCGACGCGCGACATAGACGCCCGCCGAGTGTGTGCCGACGAAGATTCGCCCGCTGTCGCGCGGGTCGAAGGCGAGCGCCCAGACGCGCCGGCTCGGTAGCGGCGGGTCGAGGCGTTGCCAAGTCTGGCCGGCGTCGGTCGAGCGGAAGACGCCGCCGCCTTCCGCCGGGGTGAAGACGCGACCGCCGCGCTCGTAGGCGTTGCCGACGAATACCTCGTCAGGGTTTTCGGGATTGACCAGCACGCTCGTGAAACTTCCGAGCGGGAGATTTCCGCCACGGCGCTGCCAGTGCTCGCCGCCGTCGTGCGAGACGTAGAGCGTTTGAGTCGTGCCGACATAGACGTTCTCGGCGCGCTTCGGGTCGCGCTCGATGACGTTGACGGGCGCGTCGGTGGGGATGCGCGTGGTCGCCCAAGTCTTGCCGTTGTCGTGCGTGACGAGGACGCCGGAGTTTGAAGTGCCGACGAAAATCGTCTCGGGCGTTTGCGCGCTCGCGGAGATGCAGAGCGTGCGGACGTCCAGATTCGGGCCGTAGGGGACGACCTCCCAGCCCTTGTCCAAGTTGTAAGTTCGGAAAAGCCCGGCGTTGGTGGCGGCGAGCATTCCGGGGTGGCCGTCGCGCTCATCGCCCGTGTAGGAGAGCGCGTTGATGGTGTCGGTGAGGAAGACGGGCGCGGTCTGCACTGCGTTTGCGCCTGAGCCTGCCGACTGCATCCCGCCCGCGAGTCCGAGCGCGACGAGCGTCGCCAAATCAACCTTGCCCGTAACGGGGATGCCCTTGTCGGTCTGAAACTTTCTGAGCACCGCGACGGTTCGCGTGCCCGCGACGCCGTCGGGCTTGCCCGTGTCGTAGCCCGCGAGGTTGAGCGCTTCCTGCGCGCGCCGCACGCTGTCGTTCGGCGTCGGGCGCGCGGCGACGGTCGGCTCGGCGACTGAAATCCCGTCGCGCGAGGCCGCGCTCGAAGAAGCAGCGGACGCGCTTGACGCGCGCGACGCCGTGCGGCGACCACGGCGCGTTGATTTGCGGCGCGTTGATTTGCCCGGCGCGGCCTTTGGCTTGGGTGCGCCCATCGGCGACCAAGACGCGCCGCGGTCTGTAGAGCGGTAGAGACCGTAGTTTGTGCCGAGGTAGATGATGTCGCCGTTCGCGGGGTCTTGCAAGATAGAGTAGGCGATGAGTCGCTGCGGCATGTTGCGCGCGGAGAGTTGCCAAGTCTGGCCGCCGTCGTTCGAGACGTAGAAGTAGCCGCCGCCCGTCGCGGTGTTTATCGTCGTCGCATAGACGCGGCCCGGACGCTCGCGGTCTGCGAGTATGGCGTAGGCGCGCCGGCCCGAATAGCCGCCGTTAGACGGCATCCAGTTGCGACCGCCGTCGCGCGAGACCATCACGCCGTAGTTGTTCGTGCCGATATAGACCGTGTTCGGGTTCGACGGGTGGACGGCGATTGCGTTGACCTCGAAGCTCTGGCGATTGGTCGTTACTTTCCAGTCGCCGCCGCCGTTCGTGCTCATCCAGAAGCCTTCGGTCGTTCCGGCGTAGATGGTGTCGGGCTTGGCGGGGTTCTGGGTGATTGCGCGCGTGCGGCGCGACTGCGAGGGGATGCCGTTGACCTTGCGCCAGTTCGCGCCAGCGTCGCGCGTTTCATAGATGCCGCTGCACGCCGACATGATTACGTGGTCGGGGTTTCTATCGTCAATCTCGATTGCGAAGATGTCGGAGTCGTCAATGATTCCGGTCTTGGTGATGTTCCAAGTCTGGCCGCCGTCGGTTGACTTGTAGGGGAGATACCAAGTTCCGGCGTAGATGATGTCGGTCGCGCGCGGGTCGAAGGCGAGCGACTCGACGTTGATGAGGCCGGGCGTGGCCGAAGTGTTCAACTGCTCCCAGTGTGCGCCCGCGTCCGACGAACGCCAGACGCCTCGGTTCGTGCCCGCGAGTAGATAGTCGGGGTCTTTGGCCGACTGCGTGAGCGAATGTATCCCCTCGCCCTTCAACTGCTCCGCCTCGTTCCAAGTGCGCCCGCCGTCGGTGGTCTTGAAGAAGCCGCCGGCCTCTTTGTGCCGGTGCGCGGCGGCGTAGATGACTTGGGAGTCGCGCGGGTCAACGATGATGTTGTCAACGAGAAGTCCGGGGCGGTTGAAGCCTTCGAGGCGCGACCAAGTTTCGCCGCCGTCGGCGGAGGTGTAAATTTGGCCGTCAATCGTTCCGAAGTAGAGACGGCGTGCGTCCTGCGGGTCTATGACGAGCGAGCGAACGTCGCCGCCGTACGGGCCTGTCACTTCCCAGTTGAGGACGCGCGTGTCAGCCGCGTCCGTGTTGTCGTCCGACGCGCGTGCGGCGGGGGAGTAGGCCGGCAGGGAGACGAAAAGGGCGACGAGAAGGAGCGCGGAAACAGTCTTCTTAAACGGGCAAGTAATCATCATTAAAACACCAAGGTCTTCAAAGTCTTCGAGCGCGGGCGGCGGGGGGCGCAAACCGCGCGGCTATTATCTCCACAGTAGGCTTCTTTGCAAAGCCCTCGAAAGGGAGAGGACGGACGAAAGTTAGGATGATTGACCGAAAAAGTCAGTTGTACGAATTAAGGAAATGATGAATGCGGAGTGATGAATGATGAATGTTAAGACGGCGGCTGCTTTTAATTCATCACTCATCATTCCGCATTCATCATAATTAAAACGAAGCGGGCGACGATTCCCTTTCGAGAGCCGGTCGCCCGCTTCGGTCTGTGGCTCGCGTCGTTAGTTTAGCGGCGCGAGCGCGGTTTAGGTTTTACTCCTCGTCGTCGTCGTCGCGGCCACGGCGGCGACCGCGGCGCGGACGCGGCGCGGGACGCGCCTGAACCTCGGACGGGTCAACCGTAGGAGAAGCGGTCGGCGGGTTCGCGCCCGAAGGCACGATCCACAGTTCGACGTTGAGTTCCTCCTTGTAGCCGCCGTCAACGGTGACGATGCGCGACGAGTCAATGCCGCGTGTGGTTACGAGGTAGTCCTTCGCACGGTCGCAGCGACGTTGAGCCTCGCCCGCACGGCCACGGCGTCCGCCGTAGCAGATCAGGTAGCCCTGAGCGGTCGGGTCGTTCTGCAACTCGATTGCGAAGTTGTCGAGACGGGCCTTCTCATCGTTGAAGCGGATGTTGCCGTACTCGTCAATCTTCCTCGCCTGACGTGCGGTGACGCCGGTCGAGCAGTTTGCAGAGGTGTTGCACTCGCGGCTGTAGCCGCCGACGTCAACGGTCGCCGTCACGTTCGAGTTGTCGGCCAAGCCGGTCGTGTCAACCGTGATGCTGGACGTGCCCTGACCGCTGCTGATCGTGCCGGCGGAGACAGTCCAGTTGTAGGTCGGCGTGACCGCCGGGTCGCCGCCCGAAACGTTCGCGGAGAACGTAATCGGCTCGCCCGCGCGCACCGGGTTGGACGGGCACGAGACGTTGACCGTCGGGCACGGCGGAGGCGCCGGCGCGGCGATGCAACGGCAATGCTCGACCGTCACGGTCGTGTTGGTGAATGCGATACAGCCGCAGCCGTCGTCAACTTCGACCGTGACGGTGTAAGTGCCGTCGGCCACGCCCGAAAGGTCGAGCGTTGCGTTCGGGCCGTCGCCCGAAATCTTTCCGCCCGTCGTTGACCAAGTGTAGAGCAGCGTGTCGCCGTCCGGGTCGGTCGCCGTGGCCGAAAGGTTGACGGTCGAGGCCGTTGGCGTGCAGTTCGGGTCGGGACGATCCGTGCCCGTGCACTCCGCCGCCAGAACGACGCGGCTCGAAGAGGCCGTCACGCTGACCGAGGGCGGGTTGTTCGGGAAGATGGTCGGCAGACGCTCGTTGCGGCGACCGGCCCAGAACTGGACGATGAAGCCGTGCGGGTCGTCAGACTCGATGAATCCCGGCGGGAAGTCCTGATCGTTCAGGAAGCGCTTGCCCTGCTGGTTCAGGTGCGCGCGGTAGGCCGCGCCGAAGCCGAACCAGCGCTTCGGGAAGATGCGAATGCCCGCGATTGCGTCCACCGGATTGTTCGGGAACGCGTTCGGCGTGCGCCCGCCCGCGTAGATGATTGACTTCAACTCGCCGATGATCTGGAAGTGCTTGTTGAGCACTGCGTCAACGCCGACGCCTGAGATGAACTCATCGGGACGGTCGAGCAGAACTGCTTCCGTGCCGAAGGCGTCAGACTTCGGGTTCGAGTTGAGGATGTATGTGGCGTTGGCGTGCAGGCTCCAGGAGCGGCTCAGGCGGCCAGAGACGAAGGCGCCGAGGCCGAAGTCGCCGATGTTGCCGCCGGGGCTTGCGCCGCGCTGCAACTGATTGAAGCCGCGGAAGTCGTCGGCGTGGTCGAGGTAGAAGCGCCAGAAGCCGATGAGACCGACGCCGAGCGGGTTGTTCGGCTCTGTCAAACGAATCTTCGCGCCGATGTGGTGCGTGCCGAAACTGGACTCGCCGTAGAGCCTGTTGATGAAGGGCGCGTCGGCGATGTAGGTCGGGCAGATGGTGAACAGGTCTGGGACGGTCAGCGTGTTGAAGGTCAGGTTGGCCGGAATCGTGCGGGTCGTAAGCACCACGCCCGGAAGTATTGAGCCGCAGACCGAGCCTATGCCGGGGAAGTTCGAGGCCGCGCCGAAGTTGCTCTCAAGCGCGTTTGGCGTTCCCAGACGCGAAGTGAACGGCGGAGCTATCCGGTTGCCCGTCAGCCCGAAGTTGGGGCCGGGGCCGCCGACGAACGGAAACTGTACGAACGGCTGGTTGAACGCGGGCCTAAAGAGCGGGTTGAAGCTCGTCAGCGCCGTCGAGCCGCTCACGCGCTCCGGGGCCATGATGATGGCCGGGCCGCTGCCAAGAAGCGTCTGGCTGAAGAAGAGCTGCGAGTTCGGAAGGTAGAAGCTCGACAGGTGCTTCGGGTTGTTGACGTTGACCCCTCGATACCCTTCCGTGCTGTAGAACAGTTCAAGGTGGTCATTGATGCCGATGTTGAAGCTGAGCGGGATGACGGAGATGTCAACGTCGCCGGGGTCGCGGTCGTAGTTGCTGTAGGCGATACTGAAGGTGAACTCTCCCTTACGAAGGGTGTCGCCGTCGTAGATGGTGAAGAGTCCTGTCGGCCCTCCCGGAGTGCCGCCAGTGCCGACAGTCGGGGCTTGGTTACGCGGGTCGTTGCCCGGACGATGTGTTTGCGCCGTCGCTGCCGACAACAGGATAAAGGTGGCGAGCGCGGCGAATAGCGCTCTTCTCGCGAGTCTCATCGCATTCCTCCTGCGAAATGAGTTTAAATTTATGCGGAAGGTGGCGACCGCGCTACCCCTTGAATCGCCGCCGCCTCATGCCCCGCCAATCTCGAATGGACTTAATCGGGGACATCGGCGCTAACCCGGCGACTTCACGAACTTGGGGCGCGGGCGCTCCAACTACAAGCGTAAAACTCTGAACTCAAAGAAAACTGCTACCGCCCTCGAACGTTAGTCTTGTAGATGGAGCGGAGCAGCGAGAGGAGCTTAGGACGACTTTGTCGGGTCGTTCGCGGGCACTCTTGCACTGCCTCTTCGGCTGCCTCTCAACTGAACTTCTTGCTTCTGAACTGTCTTGTTGCGTGTCTAGCGCTTCTCTGCTTATACGAGAATAGATGCGCCGCTGTCAACACTCTTGCCAGTACATTGCTGCGACCGCCCCTGAGTGACCCTAAACGGACGGCTGCCTCAAGGTGTACCGAGTTCCGCCAGACCATACTCCACTTAGTCACGGAAATCAAGAGTTTTTATGTACTTAGCGCGAAAAACTCTTCACATTTTCGTCACGCGTAGATACCGCGCATGCGCGTGTCGTAGGCGACGCGGTCAATCGCGAGCATGTAGGCGGCGGTGCGCGTGTCAACGTTGTGGGCGTCGGCATACTTCACAACGTCGTTGAAGCTTGCCACCATCACGTCCGAAAGTCGTTCGTTGACGACCTCCTCCTTCCAGAAGTAGCCCATGCGGTCTTGAACCCACTCGAAGTAGCTGACGGTGACGCCCCCGGCGTTGGCGAGTATGTCGGGGATGACGAAAATCCCTTTGTTATGAAGGATTTTGTCGGCGTTGGCGGTGGTCGGCCCGTTCGCGCCCTCGGCCAGAATCTTACACTTGACGTGGTCGGCGTTCTTCGAGGTTATCTGGTTTTCGGTGGCGCAAGGTGCGAGCACGTCGCACTCGATTTCTAGCAGAGCCTTGTTGTCTATCGAATCCGCGCCGGGGAAATCCTGTAGCGAGCGCGTCGTGCGGAGGTGTTCGAGCGCGGCGGGAATGTCAATGCCGTCGGCGTTGTATATGCCACCGAACACGTCCGAGATGGCGACAACTTTATAGCCCGCCTCGTGCAGCAGACGCGCCCCGATGCCGCCGACGTTCCCAGAGCCTTGGACGACGACGCGCGTCGCGGAAGGGGTCAACCCGAAGCGTTTGATGGCCTCGTTGATGACGAACAGAAGTCCGCGCCCCGTCGCCTCGCGGCGTCCGCGCGAGCCGCCCAACTCGACGGGCTTGCCCGTGACGACGGCATTGACGGTGTGGCGCGCGTGCATCGAATAGGTGTCCATAATCCACGCCATCGTCTGCTCGTTCGTGTTCATGTCGGGCGCGGGCACGTCCTTCTCAGGGCCGATGATGTCAATCAACTCGGCTGCGTAGCGACGCGTCAGACGTTCAAGCTCGACCTGCGACATCTGCGAAGGGTCGCAAATGACTCCGCCTTTCGCGCCGCCGAAGGGGACGTTGACGACGGCGCACTTCCAAGTCATCCAAGCGGCGAGGGCGCGCACCTCGTCAATCGTCACGTCGGGCGCGTAGCGTATGCCGCCCTTGGCGGGGCCGCGCGCGAAGTTGTGCTGCACGCGGTAGCCCTCGAAGACTTCGAGTCGGCCAGAGTCGAGCCGCACGGGGATATAGACCTTCAGCTCGCGGTTCGGCACGCGCATCACCGCGTAGAGGTCTGGGTTGAGGTTTAGAAGCTGCGCGGCGCGGTCGAAACGCTCCATCATTGACTCGAATGGATTGTCTTCCCTGAAACGTCGCGGGTCGTCCATCATGGCCTTAGTCATAATCTTCTCCAGTAGACAGTAGCCAGTAGCCAGTAGTCAGTAGAAAAACATCTTCGGCGAGTCGTCAGAATGCCAGCGGCTGCGAGCGCGAAGCGGAGCGCCTACTGACTACTGAGAGCCTGTTTGAAAACAGTTGCGCTCGTGCAGACTGTAGGGGCAGGGCTTGTCCGCGGCCCGCTCGCGTGCTGTAGGGGCAGGGCTTGTCCGCGGCCCGCTCGCGTGCTGTAGGGGCAGGGG
>Ga0081539_10002489_pt1 | contig 25895 bp, 19 predicted proteins | sample TabmetS4T2R2_FD_71023 | JGI IMG/M metagenome (GOLD analysis project Ga0081539, IMG submission 71023) | Tabebuia heterophylla rhizosphere microbial communities from the University of Puerto Rico - S4T2R2 | ecosystem: Host-associated > Plants > Roots > Rhizosphere ...
CGCCGGTCCGGTTCGACGTCGAGGGCGAGCCGCCCGAGCATCACGCGGTGCATCAGCAACCTCCCGGTTGGATGAGCTCAGGTTGGATGAGCTCCCGCGAGGCTCACCCCATTCCCGGCTCACTCCTCACCCACGTGGGTCTCCCCATGCCCGTGCTGCGCCCGGAACAACTGGTGCTACTGCACGTGCAGGCCACCTGACCTACGGGTCCGGACCATCCTCGCCGTCCTCGCCGGGGGCATCTGCCGGCGCAGCCGTCGGGGGTGGGCCGCCGGCGGCCGAGTCGACGTCGAGCCGCAGTTGCTGGCCGAGTCGGCGGGCCTGGTCCTCGGCGTGGTGTAGAGCGTTCCGGACCGGGCGTTGCTCGGGGTCGACCCAGTGGGGTGGGATCGCCCAGGGCAGTCCGTCGATCACCGCGAGTTGCCAGATCCCGGCGTGGATCGCCGCGTGATGGGCGGGACACGTGAGGGCGAGGTTGTTCAGGTCCGTGGGGCCGCCGTGGCGCCACCACCGCACGTGGTGGGCGTCGCAGATCCCGACCGGCGCCGCGCAATTCGGGATGACGCAGCCACGGTCCCGAGCGATCAGCGCGCGGCGTTGCGCCGGGGTGACCGTGCGCACCGCCCGGCCCAGGTCCAGCGGCACCCCGGCCGGGCTCAGCACCACCAGCTGCCAGATCGCGTCACAGCCGAGCAGACCCAGGGTGCCCGGATCGATCGGCCCGACCTGCCGGCAGTCCGCCAGCCCGGCCGCCGACCGGTTCTCGTCACCAGCCAGGCACTCCGGTTCGGCGGAAGGGCCGTCGCCGGTGCGCGGAGCGGGGATGGCGGCGCGAGCGGCGGCCAGTTGCTCCGGTGTGGCCACGATCAGCACCTGCGCCGCCGGAACGGCACGCCACTTGACGTCACCGCCGTCAGCGTCCTCGCCCTGCGGATGCGCTGCTACCGCGACCCGGGCGATGGCCACGATGCCGTCGGCCATCCGCTGCGCCTTGGTCCGCTCGTCCCGGAACAGCACCGGCTGCCCGTCCGGGTCCACCCCGCCGGTAGTGGCGGCCGGCGCGGAGTACAGCTCCAGCGCGGCCCGGACCGCGGCACCGCCGGCGGCGTCCAGCTGGAACCGGCCGACCGTCATCCCCGTCGAGTCCTGGGCGCAGGACAGCTGTCGCCGGGCAAAGGCGTTCGGGTCGTAGCGCTCGGTGCCATCGGGGTCGAGCACGTGCAGCAGCTGTTTCGCCAGCCGGTCCGTCCCCGACGGCGCGAAGACCCGGGACTGCCGAGCAAGGTAGGCATCCACCCGCGCCCACCCAGCAGCTCCTGATGCATCGGTGGCCTGGCCGAGGTGGGCCGGGATCCGGGCCATGGTGCGCACGGCGACGTCGACGTGATCGCGGCTGACGTGACCCGCGGCGAAGGCCGCCGCGACCTCGGGAAGCCTGCTGTCCGCACGGTGCATGGCCCGGGCAGCCGCAACATCACGGCCCGCCCGCGCGGCCGAGAACCTCAGCTTCTGCATCAGAAATGTCGCAGCAGTTCGCCCAGGCCGGGCTCCGGCGACCGCTACCGGCCGGCCGTCCAGCTCCCCGATCAACCCCAGCCGCGCGAAGTCCACCATCGCCGCGACGGTTTCCGCCCGCGCGACCGCGTCCCGGACCTCCCCGTCCGACAGCGGCCACGTCGCCGCCCCGGCCAGCTCCCGTGCCGCTGCCTCCAGCGCCGCCAATGCCCGCACCACGGCGGGCATGGACGAATCGCCGTCCGGCTGGGCACTTCCCCCGTGCATGAAATGAATCTATCGGCCACCTCCGACAGTTTCGGGAATGGGCACGGCGCATGGGCCTGCCGAACGTGTTACAGTAAGTAATACGGCGAGGAGGTGGCCTGGTGGCTCGAGCCAGACGCGGCACGTCTCTGTCGGAGCTGATTCGGCAGCTCGACCGTGTCGAGGGCGACACCGTCGTGACCTCCCTGCGACTACCAACGACATTGCGAGAGGCACTGCGCATCGCCGTCGACATGGGCATGGATCCGAATGTCAACGAGGCCGCCAACCAGGCGCTGAGGGCGCGGCTGGAGGCGTTCGCCCAACGGACGGCCCTGGACCAGTACTACGAGCAGAATCCGGCTGCTCGCCCGACGCTGGCGGAGACAGCGCAGGCTCTGGCCGAGCTCGAGGGAAGCCCACTGGCCGCCGACCACGAGTTGATCGATGCGGCCGCTCGCGAGGTCGTCACGATACGGCCGGATGCCGACGCCGACGACGTCCTCCTTTGGGCGCACAGCATGGCCGCTCATCGCCCCCGAGGAGGACCTGCCGCGGCGGGGAAGGCAACGGACCCGATGGCGTCCTAGCCGTGCCGTCTACGCCCAGGAGGCGGACAGGAGCCGCCCCTCGTCTCGTCGCGGTCCTCGACAACGAGGCCCTGCTCGCACTGACCGACCCGACACATCTGAAACACCGTCGCCTCCTGGCGTTGGCGGAAGCGGGCGCTCAGCGCAACCGGCGCTCCCCGGGTCACACAGCGCTGATGACCACAACTGCGACCCGCGTCGAGGCGAACCTGGAGCGACGGCGACCAGAGTCGGCACTCTTGAACCTGTTGCGAGTGCGTGACGTTCCCCTCGACGCCGATCGAGCGGACCGGGCAGCTGCCCTACGCCGAAGCGCTCATGGATCAGTAGTCGACGCCACGGTCGTGGAGGTAGCGGCGAGCGCCGCAGCCGATGGCGCCGGGGTGACCATCTACACCGCGGATCTCACCGATCTCCCTGCGCTCGTGCGCAGTTCTGGTCAGCCGGTGCGTGTCGTCCGGGTCTGATCCGCAGTCAGGCTGCGGCGCTCCTCCGGCTGTACGAACTCCAGGGGCATCTAGAACGGATGAGCCGGCAGGCTCAGCAGGCCCGTCGAGCCGACGGCCTGCACGGTGATCCACCACGTGCCGCGCGGGATCTGGATCCGCTGCACCGCACCGGCCGCAGCTGTCGCAGCCACGGTGACCACCTGCCCGGACGGCGCGAGCCGAACGCGATACGCGGCCGGTTGACCCGACGCATACCCGACGTCGCCGGGTGCGACGAACGACGCCGCCGTCGCGCCGGGGAACCAGTGCAGCTGCCGGACGGCGCCCGGCGGTCGGGTCGCCGTGCCGTACCGGCCGCTGTTGTGCTCGTCGTGCTGCCAGCGCCACCACTCGTCGTTCCCGGCGGACCTACCGGAGGTGTTCCACACCACCAGGTATCCCTCGCGGGTCGTGCTGACCAGCTGGGTCCGACCGGTGCCGAACAGATCACCGGTGGACGGCGCGAACACCGTCCAGCCGGACGTGAAGGCCGGGAAGCCCGACGCTTGCCCTCCGCTCGCGGCGTAGGCGTGCATCACGTTGGAGTCGCCGCCGTCCACGATCTCCCCGCCGGTGTCGCCGCCCGCCGCGCTGTCGACGTCGGCCACGATCGGCGAGCCGAGGAAGTCCAGCCCCTGGCGCAGCGCCGGGAATCCGGGGGAGGCCGTCCCACCGGCCGCCGGGTACGCCGTCTCGTAGTTGCGGATCCCCAGGCCGGCGTTGTCATTGAGCAGCGCGGACGCCAGCGAGGCGATGCCGGATCCGGCCTGCACGAATCGCAGCGTCCCACCGACCCGGCCGAACGACCCGGACGTCGTGAACGCGATCGGCAGGTCGGTGCCGGAGAAGATGAGCCCGCCCAGGTACGCCGGATCGCTCAGCCGCGGGATGTCGGCGTTCGGGATGCCGTACGCGCCCACGACCTGGCCCGCGCCGTCCAGCAGCAGCGGCACCGAGAACACCGGGCTGACCGCGACCAGGTCGGCGCCGGTTCCCGTGACGTCGGCGGCAACCGCCGAGGACGAGCCCTCGGTGATGAACTCCTGGGCCGAACCGTAGAAGACGATCACAGTCGGAACGCGCGCCGGCCAGCCGGGGCGCAGCGTTCCGTCGGGCCCATAGGCAAAGACGTGCCCGAACCCGACGAACTGCAGGCCCGGTCCCCGTGTCTCGCTGAACTGCGACCGTAGGACGAGCGACGGCGGCTGATCCGGCCCGTCGAGATACGCCACGGCCGGGGTCGCCTCGAGCTTCTGATCGTTGATCAGCTGATACCCAGGGGCCGGCGTGGCGCCGGCGGGCAGCTGCACCCGAACCGGCCAACCGGGCAGTTCGCCGCCGTCGACGTCGAAGGCGTGCAGATGCCCGTCCCAGCCGGCCTGGACGACGGCCAGCTCACCGGTCCCGCGCAGGTCCGCCAGTACCGGTGCGGCCAGCGCGCCCACGACCGGGAGGCGGGTGAACGGCAGCGCCGGCCGCGGAATCGGCGGCGGCTCGACGCCGGTGTTCAGCACCCGCGGCCAACCCGGCAGGCGCCGGCCGTACCGGTCCCAGGCGTAAACGCGCCCGGACATCGACGTCGCCACGATGATCGGATTGCCGTTGCCGCGGACGTCCCCCACGGCGACGTTGGCCAGAATCGGCTCGTGCCCGGTGTCGATTCCCGGGTACGAGCGGTGCACCCGCACCCGATCGGTGGCCACCGGCCACCCCGGCAGGTCGCGGCGGCTGACCGGGTCGATGGCGTGCACGAGCCCGTCAGCCGTGCCGACGACGATGCTCAGCCGCCCGGTCCCCGTGAGGTCCACCAGCGCCGGCTGGCTCTCCCCGCTGGACCGCAGCCGCCACGGGTAGCCTGCGGCCAGCGCGGGGTCATGGTGTGCGTACACCGCGCGCCGATCCACCGAGGTGCGCCCCGCGTCGTCCCGCACGACGAGCCGCAGCGTGACGGCGTACTGCTCTGCCGTGGGCAGGTCCTTCGCCGTCGAGATCGCCATCGGCGCGCGCCAGAGCGCCTCGGGCACCTGGTCCAGCCGGAGCGTTCCCAGCCATCCCGCCCACGGGCCGGTGTGCCGCCCTGTGGCGATGGTGGTGAACGACGACGGCTGCGGGCCGTAGCCCACCTGCAGCTCGAAGGTCCACGGCGTCCCGGCCGGTGCGGCAACGCGCCCCCGAACGGGGACCCGGTCGGTCCGCGCCGGGTCGACCATGGTGTACCAGTCCGGCGCCGTCAACGCCCCGACCGGTGGCGCCTGGTCGGCCGAGACCGCGAGCATGGCGCGGTACATGTTCGGGATGCCGTAGCCGTACTGCAGATTCCATTCCCCGGGTGATCCCGGCCAGCCCAGCGTCGGGTCGGTGACCGGTGTGGCGGTCTCGCGCAGGATCTGGACGGCCTGCTGCCCGGTGAGCCGCCGGTTCACGTGCCGCGCGGCGTATTCCTGCTGCCCCCAGGCCATCAGCAGCCCCACCAGTCCGCCGGTCGCGGACGTCGCGGCGGACGTCGAGCTCTCGCCGGGGATGGTGAACATGCTGTGCGTGCCCCAACTGGTCTCGCTGGCTCGAACCCACCGTTGCCCGGTGGGGTCGACCACGGCGCCGTTGCCCGGAACGACGCCGGGCCAGAACATGCCGCCCTGGTGGTCGGTGGAGTCGAAGTCGTTGCTGGACTCGACCATCGCGACGCCGCGCGCCGCGAGCCGATCGACCACGTGGCGCATGAACGAGGAGTAGCCGAGATCCGCCGTCACCGACGTGATGACGGAAACGCCCTGCTGCGCGGCGTACATCCACGCCTGTGCGAGCCGGTCGGTGGCGTCCAGCGCCTCTGCGCCGGCCTTGACCGGCAGCACGAGGCAGTCCGGGCACTGCCGCAGTGCGTTTTCCATCTGCCCGTTGGCGTGTCCGTAGGTCGCGTCGACCGTGGCCGGGTCCGGCTGGTCGTCGTAGAAGTCCCAGCCCGACACGTCATCGGGGAAGCCGTTGCGGTCGGCGTCCCGGCCGTCCCGGAAGGCGACGAGCAGATCCTCGGGGTCGACGAAGCCGTTGCCGTTGGTGTCGGTGACCCGTGGGTCGCCTGCCCAGTCCGCGACGGTCGCGACCCCGTCGTGGTTGGTGTCGACGTCCTGCAGATTGCCCGGATCGACGCGGGGGCAGGCGGTGGCGCAGGGGACGGGCAGCTCTCGCCAGTTCAGGTAGGAGTGGTCGCTGAGGTGTTGTGCGGACGGCAGATGCCAGTTGATGCCGCCCTCGACGTAGCCGATGACCGACGTCGGTGCGCCGCGGGTCAGGGTCCATGCGCGGGTGAGATCCAGACCGGCCGGACCATTGCGGTCCAGGTCGGCAGCCGGCTCCGCCGCCACCGCCTGTACCGCGCCACACATCGCCAGGCCGGTCGCGGCCATGGCCACGATCGCAGAACGGCGGATCGTCATCGATCGCACCAGCGCACCTCCCCCTTGAGAGCCCCGGCGCGCACATACTGCCCGATCTTCCCGTTAAGGGCTATTCCAGGCGAAAGGCGGCGATCACCTCGGCGAATCGTTCGACGGCCGGGGAGTCCCAGACGCCGACGAGGTTGACGATCACCTGGCGGACGCCCGCGGCGTGGAGGGCACGGGCGCGCAGCACGTGATCCTCGACGGTTCCCGGGTTGTTCCAGCTCGCCCACCGGGCGCCGCCGCGCGACGGCCGGCGCCGGCTCACCTCGCTGTCCAGCTGCACCGCGTCGGCCGCAACCAGCACCGTGGACAGGTGGGTGACCTCGACGTCGGCGGGGTCGCGCCCGACGTCCGCGCAGTGGTCTCGCAGCACGCCGATCTTCCGCTGCACAGCGGCTACGTCCCCGGTCAGGTTGCACGCGTCGGCGTACCGCGCGACCAGGCGCAGCGTGCGTTTCTCCCCGGAGCCGCCGACGAGGATCGGCACCCGGGTGCGCAGCGGGCGCGGGTAGCACATGGTCTCCGGAACGCTGATTCGCTTGCCCTGGAACGGTTTGCTGCCGGGCCCCCACAATTGCGGAAGCAGCTGCAGGGCGTCCTCCAGGAGGTCCAGCCGTTCGCGGGCGGGCGGGAACGGCCACCCGTAGCCGGTGTGCTCGGCCTCGTACCAGCCCGCGCCGAGGCCGCACCAGGCGCGCCCGCCGCTCAGCACGTCCAGCGTGGCCACGATCTTGCCGAGGTGTGCGACGTTCCGGTACGTGACGCAGTTGACCAGGCAGCCGATCTCGACGGATCGAGTGGCCGCGGCCAGGTACCCGAGCGTCGCCGTGCTCTCCGGCATGTCCTCCCAAGCCCGGCCGAGCTGCGGAATCTGGCGGAAGTGGTCCATGACCCAGATCGAGGAGAACCCCGCGGCCTCGGCGGCAGCGGCGACCTCGCCGAGACGGGTGCTCAAAGCCGCCGGGCCACCCGGCACGTCGAACGATGATAAATGCAACCCGAACCTCAGCTCGCCGGATGGCCGGTGGTCGGTATCGGCTGTCCCGGGCAGCGTCCGTGCCGCCTCCGCAATCTCGCCGGGCACGACCCGCACCGGCTGTGGCGCGAGCACCTCGGCGAATCCTTCCGTGTCCAACCCGGGTCGTAGCGCCGCATAGGCCTGCAGCTGCCGGTTGAGGACCGCTTGGGGAAGGCGGTGCGGGCGCTCGGCGTTGCGACGACGGCATTCCGCGGCCGGGGTGTCGAACGTGACAGCGACGCACGGGACACCGTGCCGTGCCGCCAGTTCGCGCCATGCCCGGCGCCGTTCGGCGTCCATCCCCAGCGTGTCGATGACCGTGGTGAGCCTGCGCCGCACTCGGGTCTCGACGATCGTGTCGAGGAGCGCGAACGCGTCGGTACTGGCCGACAGGTCGTGCTCGCTCTCCCCGACCACGGCTCGCAACCGGTCCGAGGACACGACCTGGTCGGCGGCGAAATGCTCAGCGGCCCAGGAAGTCTTGCCGGACGAGGACGGACCGACGAGCACGACGAGCGTCGGATCCGACAGGCGCAGCACGGGTTCACGGTAGGGCGTGCGCTCACCCCGTGTTGCGCAAGCCCGCCGCGATGCCGTTGATGGTGAGCAGCAGCGCCCGGCGCAATTCCGGATCGGCGTGCTCGCCCGCCGCCCGGGATCGCGCGAGCAGCGACACCTGCAGCGCGTGCAGTGGTACGAGGTAGGCGTCGCGCAACTCCAGGGTGCGGCGCAGCACCGGCGCATTCTCCAGCAGGCGAGCCTGTCCGGTGACCCGCAGCACCTCCTCGACGGTTCGCTCGTGCTCGGCCCGAATGACGTCGAACAGTTTCGCCCCTCCCGGCTCTACGAGGGTCTGCACGTAGCGCGCGGCGATGGCGAGATCCGCCTTGGCCAGCGTCATCTGCACATTGCCGAGGAAGCTGCGGAAGAAGTTCCACGACTCGTACATCTGGTCCAGTGCTCCGGTCAGCCCGGCCTCCCGGGCGGCCGCCAGCCCGCTGCCGACGCCGAACCAGCCGGGGAGGATGATCCGGCTCTGGGTCCAGCCGAACACCCACGGAATGGCGCGCAGGTCGGCCAGACCACCGGTGCCGCCGGGGCGTCGGGCCGGTCGGGAGCCGATGTTCATGTGGCCGAGCTCCTCGACCGGCGTGGCGGCGAGGAAGAACGGCACGAGTCCGGGATCACCGACCAGGGCCCGGTAGGCCTCCTGCGCGCGCCCGGCCACCAGGTCCATGGTGTCGTCCCAGACATCGAGGATGTCGCGCGGCAGCAGCGACGTGCGGTGCAGCACCGACGCCTCCAGCACGGCGGACAGCGCGATCTCCAGATTCAACCGGCCCAGCTGCGGCAGCACGTACTTGTCCGAGATCACCTCGCCCTGCTCGGTGACCTTGATCGGCCCATCGAGGCTGCCGTAGGGCTGGGCGAGAATCGCCTCGCCGGTCGGTCCGCCGCCGCGGCCGACCGACCCGCCACGGCCGTGAAAGAGCCGCAGGGTCACCCCGTGCCCGCGTGCGACGTCCCGCAACGCCCGCTGTGCACGGTGGATCTGCCAGCGGGAAGCCGTGATGCCGGCGTCCTTGCTGCTGTCGGAGTAGCCGAGCATGATCTCCTGTAGGTCGCCGCGGGCGCGGACGACCGCCCGGTACGACGGATCGGCCAGCAGCGCGCCGAGCAGCGGACCGGCGGCCTCCAACTCCGCGACCGTCTCGAACAGCGGCACGAAGCCGATCCGCGCGTGGGCGCCGTCCGGCCCGAACTCCACCAGCCCTGCCTCGCGGGCGAGCACCACGACGGCAAGCAGGTCGTCGATGTCCTGCGTCATCGACACGACGTAGCTCTCGATCACTTCGTCGCCGAAGCGGTCCAGCGCCGTGCCGATCGCGGTGAACAGCTCCAGGACAGGCGCGGCGGGGCCGGGCGGCGGCGTCACGCCGTGGCCGACCAGCGGTCGGCGGCCCGCCAGCTCTGCCGCCAGCAGGCGGATCCGGCTCGGTCTGTCGAGTGCGGCGTACGGGCGATCCAGCTCACCGAGCCGGTCGTAGAGCGCCCCGAGCGCCGCGTGATGTCGCTCGGCGTGCTCGCGGATGTCGAGCGTCGCGAGTGACAGGCCGACGGCCGCGGCGGTGCGGATGAGCCGCAGCACGGGCCCGTCGGCGATCAGATCGGTGTCGGCGGCCAGCAGGGACTCGCGGATCGACTCCAGCTCGGTCAGGAACTCCTGAATGCCGACGTAGTCGCGGCCGGGGACGTGCGGCGTCCCGGCGGCGAGCCGTCCGCGGGTACCGGAGAGCCGGGCGCGCATGTAGGTGAGCTTGAGCCGGTAGGGCTCCTCGGCGTTCAGCCGGATGTAGCGGTCGTGCACCTCCGGCAGCGCCCGTCGGTCGGCGTCCAGCCCGGCCAGCACCGCGTCGCTCACGGCGACCACCTTCGTCGACGACGCGAGTTCGGTGAGCAGGTCGTCGACGGCGGTGATCAGGACCCGCAGTCCGAATTCGTGCTGCAGGGTCAGCACCTCGAGGGTCACGTCCGGCGTCACATGGGGATTGCCGTCCCGGTCGCCACCGGCCCAGCTGCCGAAGCGAAGCGGCCGGGCACGGGGAGCGAGGTGCAGCCCGATCCGGGCGAGGTTGCGGTCGAGGTCCTCCAGCAGGTCCGGCACCACGTCGGTGGCCAGACCTTCCAGGTAGTACACCGCCGCACGGGCCTCGTCGGTCGGCCGCGGGCGTTCGATCCGCAGCTCGTCGGTCTGCCAGAGCAGATCGATCAGTTCGGCGATCCGCCGCTGAGTGCGTTCGACGTCGCTGGGCAGACTGCGCGGGTCCTCAGCCTGCTCAATGAGGGCGGCGATGCGGCGCAGGAGGTCCAGCACGGAACGCCGGCTTGCCTCCGTGGGGTGCGCGGTGAAGACCGGGCGCAGCTCCAGCCGGTCCACGATCTGCTGCGCCAGCTCGGGGTCGAGGCTCCCCTCGGCCAGCGCATCGGCGATGCGATCGGCGGCGGTGGACAGGCGGCCGTTGCGTCGCGTCGCCAGTTCCTGCGCGCGATGCACCTGCTCGGTGATGTTGGCCAGCTGGAAGTAGGCGCTGAACGCCCGGGCCAGCACGATGGCCGTCGATTCGTCGACCTCGGCGAGCACATCGGCCAGCTCGGCTCCGCCGTCCGGCTTGCGGGCCAGCGCCCGCACTTGCTCCACCAGGTCCAGCAGGTGCGCGCCCTCGTGCCGGGTCAGCGCCGCACCCAGCAGCTCGCCGAGCCGGCGGACCCAGGCGCGCAGTGCCGCATGCGTCTCCTGCGACGACACTCCGGCCAGTGCCACGGCGTCGCTGAGGGCGGAACTCCTCGTGGCGTCAGCCGTCATGCCATCCCCGCACCCTTCGTGTGGTCCGGGTATCGACGGTGATACCGACATTGCTGGTCAGCTGCTGGTGAGAGCTTAGAGGTTCGGCGCATGAGCCGTTCGGCGCATGAGCCGGACGCCGAGCGCGATCAACCATCCGCTCCACGCCACATAGCCGACGAAGTTCGTGACGTCCGTGCCCGGCACGCCGAACGGGACTAGCACGCCGACGGCGATCATGCCGGCGGCCGCCGAGGCGACGACGGACGAGACGGCACCGATCCGCCCGGCGCGCCGGAGAAGCAGCACAGTCAGTGCCGTCCAGAAGGCCGTCAGCGTGTACCCGCAGGTCTCCCCGATGACCTGACCCAGCACTGTATGCAGGGTCTGGAACGTCGACGCGGCCGCGGCGCGCTCGCCCGCTGTGGCGTCCGGCGACGATGCGGTCTCGGCGAGGAAGGGCACCACGAGCGGCCAGCGCAGCAGGCCGATGACCTGGACCGCGCAGGCGGCGATGCCGACGGTCGCAGCGGCGGCCGCGAGCCGGGCACCGGCGGCGTCCCGGGTCAGCCGCGACAGGCGCACCGCGATCGGCCCGAGGAGGGCGGCACCGGCGGCGAGCAACAGGAACAGGCCGCCGACGGCGGCGGCATCCGGGCGGAACCGCGCGAGCACGTCGTGGGCGGGAGCCTGCAGGACGTCGGGGTAGTCGAAGACGGCGGACAGCGCGGCGAAGGCGACGTTCACCACGACGGCGGCGAGAACCAGCAACAGTCCGGTCGCGAACTCACCGTTGCCGTTCCTTTGGCCGGTCCCGCGGTGCAGGTGTTCCACGGTGGTCATGGCAATCCCTTTCTGTACGGTGTACAAATTCGGCATAGGGACAGACTGTACGCTGTACAATCTCGTGTCAAGGCCCGGCGATGGGAGGTCGGATGGCGGTCAGGCCGGGTCCGCGCGGCGACCTGTCCGACCAGGTGATCCTCGACGCCGCGCTCGCCGTCCTAGACGAAAAGGGTCCCGGCGCGCTGTCGGTCCGCGGCATCGCCGCTCGGCTCGGCGTCGCGCCGAACGCGCTGTACACGTACTTCCCGGACAAGGCGGCTCTCCTGCGCGCGCTCGTCGACCGGCTGATCGGGGAGCGGGCGGCACGGACCCTGACCCGGTCCGACCGGTCGTGGCGGCAGCGGATCCACGACGTGGCGCTGGATCTGCGGGCGGGGCTCTTGCGCCATCCCGGCGCGGCCACGCTGCTGCTCGGTGCCCCCATGGACGGCCCGCAGGCACTCGGGCTGGGCGAGCGGCTCCTGGACGTTCTCGCCGGCGCCGGCCTGGACGACGACAACGCCGCGCGGGCCAGCTACCTGATCATCGTGTACGTGCTCGGGTTCGTGGCCCTCGAGGCCGCCGAGGTCGACCCCACCGTGCCGGCGCCGCCCGAAGCAGACCGGGTCGCCGCCCGGCGAGCCGGCTTCGCGACGGTGCCTGCCTCGGTTTACCCGCGCACCGCGGCGAGCGCGGCCACGATGGCGCGTTACATCACAACGGAGCAGTTCAGCTGGGGGCTGGACCGGGTCCTGGACGGCATCCAGGGGGTCCCAGCGGGTCCTCGGCCGTCGTCTTCGGCGCTCGTCGCCCGCGACGCCCCAAGCCCGGGGTGACACTCGAGCCATGAGCCCGCGCCGTCGCCGGCTGGTCGTCGTCACCGTGCTGCTGCTCGTGGCGGCGCTGGTGGGAACGGTCTTCGTGCTCACCCGTCGCGCCGGGCCGGTGGAGGCGGCGCCGCAGGACAGGCCCGGCCCCGTGCTGCTTGTCCCGGGCTACGGCGGCGCGACGGCGTCGTTGGACCGGCTGGCCGCGGCGCTACGGGCCGCCGGTCGCACCGCCGTCGTCGTTCCCCCGGCCGGGGACGGGACGGGCGATCTGCGGCGGCAGGCGGAGCGGCTGGATCGAGCAGCGCGCGAGCAGATCGCGGCAGGCGCGCCGTCGGTGGACGTGATCGGGTACTCGGCCGGCGGAGTGGTCGCCCGGCTCTGGGTTGCCGAGCTGGACGGCGGCGAGCTCGCCCGCCGCGTGGTGACCCTGGGCTCACCGCACCACGGGACGGATCTGGCCGGGCTGGGCGAGGTCGTGGCGCCGGCGTCCTGCCCGACGGCGTGCCGCCAACTCGCGCGTGGCAGCGCACTTCTCGATGCGCTCGACGAGACGCCGAACGGGCCGGCGTGGGTGAGTATCTGGACGGCCCGGGACGAGGTCGTCAACCCGCCGACATCCGCGCGGCTGGACGGTGCGGTGAACGTCGAGCTGCAGAGCGTCTGCCCCGACGAGAGCGCGGGGCACGGGCAACTACCCACGACACCGCTCGTGGTCGGGTTGGTCCGGCGGGCCTTGGATGTCTCGCCGCTCACCGCTGTCCCGCCGCCGGACGACTGCGCCGCCCTGCGCCGCCTCGGTGGCTGAGCCGCGTTTGGCTCGGGCCGACCACTCGATCAAGCAGACCGCGTGCGACTGGGCGACTCACCGAACCCTGCGGCCGCGATACTCCCGCTAGCCACCGGGGCAAACGCTTTCATCGCCCCGATCCGGTAGCCAACGGGAGCATGACGCCGGAATGCGCTTCCAAGATCAGATGGGGCGCGCTTCATACGGTGAATAGGTTGTTGTGCTCGATGGCGGGTCGGTTCGTGACCGGTATTCGCGGCCGGATGCACCTGTGACACGGATGACGGCGAACGGTGGCCGGAACCAGCGCGTGTGGATCTCGATGACCACACATCCAGCCAGCACGCCATCGACAACGTCTTCAAGGGCCGCTTGCACGTCGCCCAGATCCATCCGCTGTACCCCGAGCAGGTAGAGCGGGATTCCATCGACGTAAACGGTCACCTCGCCCGGATCCTCCGGGTGGAGACGAATGGGCGCGCCGCCGGGGCGGGTCGGTCTGAGTTCGAAGAAGGTGCCCGGCGAGTGATACTCATCCAACGGAAGCTCGTTTCCGCACTCCACGAAGTCCGCCCAGTACCTCTGAGCCGCGCTCCTTAACACCGCGGCGGCGGCATCATGGGCGATTCCGTAACGGCGATCCTCAGATGAGCTCATCACGCCTCAGCTGGTGACGTCGCGGGTCGCGAAGTTCGCCCAGGCCATGCCCAGCAGGACGGCGATGTAGACCGCCTGCACGATGACGCCGCGCTCGACGTCGCGCCACAGGATCGGATCGCGGAACAGGTCCACCCAGCTGAGCCAGTATCGGGTCGGCAGATAGGAGCGCACGGAGGCGGCGGCATCCAGCGCGACCAGCACCGTGCTGGTGACCAGGACGGCGAGCCCACCGAGCGCCGCGGCCAGCGCGGAGTCCGTCAGCGTGGACAGGAACAGCGAAACCGACGCCACGCCCAGCATCGACCAGCCGATGTACAGCACGGTCAGCACTGTGCGCAGGATCAGTTGCGGCGTCGTGAGCGGGGTGCCGGAAACGGTCGTCGTCCCGACCACCTCACCGGTGCCGAGCAGGGAGATGCCGACCGGGTAGGCGGTCGCGGCCACCGTCACGACGGCGATGAACACGTAGGCGCCGATCGAGATGAGCTTCGCGACGAGCAGCCGGGTCCGGCTCACCGGGCGGATCAGCAGGTAGCGCAGCGTGCCGGACGCCGCCTCGCCGGCGACCGCGTCACCGGACACCACCGCGACCGCGATCGGCAAGAAGATGGGCAGCACGAGACCTAGCGCGGCGGCCGGGTACAGCGCGCCGTTGCCGAGGACCGCGGACAGGAACGCCGGACCCTCGCCGGGCCGTGGGCCGACGCGGCTGATGTGCAGGAAGATCGCGACGATCGCGGGCAGCAGGCACAGCAGAAACACCGACACCCAGGTGCGCGGGCGCAGCAGTAGCTTGCGCAACTCGACCCGGATCACCGCGCCTCCTCCGGCTCCGGCTTGCCGACCCGGTCGGAGCCGTGGCTCGTCAGCGCGAGGACGGCGTCCTCCAGCGTCCACCGCTCGGGCACTGCCTCCAGTACGCCGACGTGGCCCGCGACCAGCAGCGAGGTCACCTCTTCGACGGACAGGCCGCTGACCACCAGGCGGTCGCCGTCGCGTTCCTCGATCTTGCCGTCGAGCAGTCGAGCGGCGAACGCAGGGTTGCTGACCCGGACTACGGCGCGGCCGGTCGCCGCCCGCAGCGCGGTCACGTCGTCCTGCGCGACAAGGCGGCCGCGGTCCAGGATGCCGACCCGGTTACACAGCTGATCCACCTCGGCGAGGAGATGGCTGGACAGGAAGAGCGTGGTCCCTTCGGCATTGAGCCGCAGCAGCAGGTCGCGGATCTCGCGCATTCCCTGCGGGTCCAGGCCGTTGCTCGGTTCGTCGAGAACCAGTAGGCGCGGACGGCGAACCAGCGCCGCGGCCAGCCCGAGCCGCTGCCGCATGCCGTAGGAGTATTGCCGGACCGGCTGCCGGCCCACTCCGGCGAGGCCGACGATCTCCAGGGCCTCGTTGATCCGCGTGGTGCGGTTGGTCCGCGAGACGCCCGGGCCGGACGGGCCGGCGGCATCCACCAGGTCGAGATTCGCTCGCGCCGAGAGGTGACCGTACGCCGCAGGCGCCTCGACGAGCGCGCCTACCTCGGCGAGCGCCGCCCGCACGTGCCGTGGCACGCGTCGGCCCATGACCTCGATCTCCCCGGAGGTGGCGTACACCAGGCCGAGGAGCATGCGTACCGTCGTCGTCTTGCCCGAGCCGTTCGGCCCGAGGAAGCCGTAGCGGTCGCCCTCGCGCACGTCCAGATCGATCCCGTCGACGACGCGTGCCCGCCCGAAACGCTTGGTGAGGTGCCGAGTGACGATCACGCGCGCTCCGCGGGAGGATTCGCCAGCAATCCCTTGGCCGCCTGGGTGAGCGTGTCGAGGGTCAGCGATCCGACGATCACGAACGTGCGCGTGGCGTCACTGCCTCGCATGATGACGGCGTTCAGCACGCCCGCCGGCACGAGGGCGACCAAGGCGGCGTTGTTGCCGACGGCGATGCGCTTGAGCTTTGCGCCGGCATGGAAGGCGTCGCCGATAGCGCGGTCGGTGATCCGGTAGGGGAGCGGGATGACGACGAAGCGCGCGAGTCCCGTGCCGTACGTCGGCGCCCCGACCAGCGATGTGCTGGAGCCGTACCCGATCAGCTTCGTGGGCATCACCCACTGGTCGAGTAGTGCCACCCGGGTCACCAGGTCGGGCTCCGTGGTGAGCTCGCGTCGCGCGCCGGGCGCGTTGGGTGGGACCAGCACCGTCCGCGGCGGCGGAGACAGGGACACGTCGACGTAGCGGGACGCGACAGCGGTGATGCCCCGGTGGTCGACCACCTCGGCCTGCAGCGGCAGGCCGCTGCGCGTCATCCAGATGTCGAACCTCGCCACCGTGCTGCGCGGATCGCCTGGCACGATGCGGATGCCGTCCGCGAGTTCCCCGGCGACCGACCGGCGAGGGAGGCGGATGACCTGGTCGTTGCGGCCGATGCCACCGGCAAGGCGGCGTACCAGTTGGGGTGGCAGCAGGTCGTCCGTGCGGGGGAGCCGGATGCTCGGCTCCCCGGCGATCCCCGTGACGAGATTCCGTTCGTAGTCCCACAGGACGACGTCGCCGCCGAGGCCGTAGGCGTCCTGCTCACCGGTCGCCGTGACGGTGTCCACCCGCCACGCCTCCCGTGAGGACCACCAGACCCGGCTGCGCGTCGTATGCCCGAGCAGCCCCGCGGCGTCACCGAGATCGCGCAGGTCCGGGAATCCGAGGCTGCCCCGCGCCTCCGCAACGCCCTGGTGCGGGATGTCGCCCGACCGCAACGCCCGGGACAGCAGCTCGCGGGGCGTCGGGGACGGCCCATCGTTCCCGATGGCGTCCGCAACGAGCCGCGCGGCGACCGGCCATTGCGAGACGGCGGTGACCAGGAGCGCCACCCCGGCCGCCACAGCCGCCCAGCGCAAGCGCGTTTCGCGGCCGACGACGGACACAGGGTGACCCTACGTCCGTCGAGCCCGTCATCCGAGCAATTTCAAGATCGAGTGTGCGCAGATTGCTGGTCCTGAGCGCTCCTACCGGCAATCTGCGCACACTCGATCTTCAGGCTGACTCACCCGGGGCCGGGGTCCGCTGCGCCGATGCCTTACGGGCCGAGGTCGCGGCGTCGCAGGCCGCTCAACCCGGCCAGCGCCAGCGCCGCCGCCACCGCCGCCAGCAGCACCAGCGGCGTCCACGTGACGTCGGTCAGTGGGAACAGCGGCGTATGGGTGAACGGCGAGACGTCGAGCACGGCCTGCGGCAGCTCCAGCGCCGGGCCGATCCAGCCGATCAGGATGACCGCGCCGAGAGCGGCCCACGCCAGCGCGAGCGCCCTCGGGGCGAACCCGATGAGCAGTATCGCCAGCCCACCCAGGACCCACGCTGCCGGGACCTGCACCAGAGCGGACTCCACGAGCCGCGGTAACTGCCCTGCGACATCGCCGGTGCGCAGGCCGTGCGCCAGCCCCATCGTGACGCCCGCCGCGGCGAGGACGACCGCCGTGCCGACCGCTGCGCAGACGACGTGCCCAGCGGCCCACGACCACCGGCTCACCGAGCCGGCCAGCACCTGCTCGGCGCGCGTCGAGGTCTCCTCCCCACGGATGCGCAGCGTCGCCTGCAGCACGTATCCCGCGGCGGCCATCGCGAGAAGGCCGAGAACCGCGGATACGTAGGCGTCGACGATCGCGTCCTCGCCCCCGATCTGGCGGATGTAGTCCGCCATCTGCGGGCTGTTGTCGACGAACGACCCCACGTCCTTGGCGATGGCGCCCACGACCGCCCCGACGGCGGCGAACCCCGCCGCCCAGCCGATCAGTACTCCGCGCTGCAGCCGCCAGGCCAGCCCGAACGGACCGGACAGGCTGGGCGCGGCCGTGGCCCGACCCGCCCGGTCCGGCAGGACACCAGCGCCGAGATCACGCCGCGCCGCCATCGCCACCGCGGCCGCGGCGAACACCCCGGCCACAGCGAGTGACAGCGCCGGCAGCCACCACCGCTCGTCGGCGAATGCCCGCGTCTGCTGCGCCCAGCCCATGGGCGACAGCCAGGACAGGACGCCGTTCCCCGCGTCGCCGGCCACGCGCAGCAGATAAGCCAACCCCAGGGCGGCGCCCGCCAGCCCGCCCGCGCCGCGCGCCGTGCGCGCCAGCTGCGCAGTCAGCGCGGCGACACCGGCGAAGACCCAGCCCGCGACGGCGACCGTCAGAGGAAGCGCGAGCGAGCCGGCCGCGCCCAGGCCCATGGCGGTCAGCCCCACCGCCGCGATGACGACGAAGGCCAGGTTCGCCAGGCCGGTCAGGGCGAATGCGCTCGCGATCGGCGCCAGGCGGCCGACCGCCCCAGCGCCGATGAGCTCGGCCCGCCCGGACTCCTCGTCGCCCCGGGTGTGCCGGACCGTCAAGAGCAGGTTCATCAGCCCGAGACCGAGCACGAGTCCACCGACCAGCCGCCACGCCACCAGGCTGCCCAGCGACGTCGGGTTGTACACCACGCCGTAGAGCGCCCGGAACGACGGGGTCGTCTCGATGCTGCGGGCCACGGCGAGCCGGTCATCGACGGTCGGGTACAGCGAGGAAAAGCTGCTCGCCGTCGACAGCAACAGAAGCAGCAGGCCGGCGACCCATGCGATGAGCTGGATTCGATCCCGCCGTACTGCCGCCCGCACGAGCATGCCGGTCCCCGCAAAGGGGCTCACGACGTCGCCTCCGCCGGCTCGTCAATGCCGTAATGGCGCAGGAACAGCTCCTCCAGCGTCGGCGGCCGGCTGGTCAGGGAGCGGACGCCGGCGTCGGTGAGCCGTTGCAAGACCGCGGGCAGCACCGCCGGATCCACCTGGACATGCACCCGATGGAGCTCCGTCGAGGGCCCGCCGTGGCCGTCGAGGGGCAACTCGTGCACTCCGGTCAGCCCGGCCAGCACCACCGGTTCCGTCGTCTCGGCGCTGACCGTCGTCCGGGTGAGATGACGCAGGTCCGCCAGCGTGCCGGACTCCACATTGCGGCCCTTGCGGATGATGCTGACGCGGTCGCACAGCGCCTCGACCTCGGCCAGCACATGGCTGGACAGCAGCACCGTGCGGCCCTCGTCACGCAGTTGGTCGACGCACTCCCGGAACACCTCCTCCATGAGGGGATCCAGTCCGCTGGTCGGCTCGTCGAGGAGCAGCAATTCGGCGCCGGACGCGAGCGCGGCGATCAGCACCACCTTCTGCCGGTTGCCCTTCGAGTAGGCCCGGCCCTTCTTCGTGGGATCCAGATCGAACCGCTTGATCATCTCTTCCCGGCGCTGCCGGTCCAGGCCGCCGCGCAGCCGCCCGAGCAGATCGATGATCTCGCCACCGGTCAGGTTCGGCCACAGCGTCACATCTCCCGGCACGTACGCCAGCCGCCGGTGCAACTGGACGGCGTCCTGCCATGGGTCACCGTCCAGGAGCCGGACGCTCCCGCCGTCGGCGCGCAGCAACCCCAGCAGGATCCGGATCGTCGTCGACTTGCCGGCGCCGTTCGGCCCCAGAAAGCCGTGCACCTCACCCGCGCGGACCTCCAGATCGAGGCCGTCGAGCGCACGGGTGCGGCCGAAGTTCTTGACCAGACCGGACGCCGCTATGACAGTTCGCATGTATCACACGCTACATCTGCTTCACAAAGTTGTGAAAGTAGATAAGGTTGTGACAATGGCAGCGGGCGAGGTGGTGAATGAACCGGACAGCGAACGGCGGAAAGGGTCGCCGCGACGAGGCGGCGGTGCGTCGTTACGTCGAGCACATGGCGATGATGCTGGCCGAGTACGGCTTCCCGCGGATGCCGGCCAGAGTCCTCATGGTCATGATGACGGCTGACGAGGACGCACTCACCGCGGGCGAGCTGGCGGAACGACTCGAGGTGAGCCCGGCCGCCATTTCCGGGGCTGTCCGGTACCTGATCCAGGTGCGGCTGCTGAACCGCGAACCGATGCCGGGATCCCGGCGGGACCGGTATCGCATGCCGGACGACGCCTGGTACGAGGCCACCGCGATCCAGAATCGGTTCTTCGACTCCGCGCAGGACTTGTCGGCGGACGGCGTGGCGGCCTTGGGCGGTCCTGGCACGCCCGCTGGAGCCCGCGTCGCGGAGATGCACGACTTTTTTCGGTTTCTCCGCGAGGAGATGCCGGAGATGCTGAAGCGATGGGAGGCCCTCAAGACCGCACGCGGGTGAGTCCGCACCACGGCACCCTCCGGACAGCGCGGGACGGCGGGGATGAGTGACGCGGGCGAGGCGCCGGTCACCATCTACGACGTCGAGGCGGAGGACGGGCGGCGCGTCGACGTCCGGCGGCTCCCCGGGCTGGTGCTCGTGGGTATCCGCATCCTGTGGCAGGCCGGCCGGGGTGACGCGCTGCTGTCCGGCGGCCTGCAGGCCTTCAACGGCGTCGGCCTGGTCCTGCAACTGCTGATCGGTCGCGAGGCCCTCGCGGCGCTGCTGAGCGCCGTCCGCTCCGGCGGATCGCTCGCCGCCCTGGTCCCCTGGATCGTGGCCATCTGTCTGATCACGGCCGTGACGTCGGTGGCCTCGGCGGTGCAGCGGGAACGCCAGGAACTGCTGGGCGAGCTGGTGGCGCGCTACGTCCAGGGCCAGGTGCTCGACGTGGCGGCGCGTGCCGATCTCGAGGCCTTCGAGACTCCGTCGTTCCACAACAGGATGCAACGGATGCAGCTGAACCAGCACCGCCCGCTGAGCCTGGTCTACGGCCTGACCGGCCTGTTCAGTGCCGTGATCAGCGCCGCCGGTGTGGTGACCGCGCTGGTCGTGATCCAGCCGCTCCTCGTCCCCCTGCTGGCGCTGGTGTTCCTGCCCGCATGGCTGGCGGCGTCCCGGCGCGGCCGGGAGTTCTTCATCTTCTATTGGCGGATGACACCGCGGGACCGCGAACGCCAGTACGTCGGGGGCCTCCTCACCGACCGCGACGCGGCCAAGGAGGTCATCGGCTTCGGCCTCGCGCCGTTCCTCCGTCGCCGGTACGACGCCTTGTACGCCGAGCGCATCGACGGTCTTCGCGCCGTGGCACGACGCCAGTTCTGGTACACCGTCCTGGCCGATCTCGCGATCGGCACGGTGCTGGCCGGTGTGCTGTTCGGCGTCGGGTGGCTCACGCTCAGTGGCCGGGTCCAGGTGGCCGACGCCGGAGTTGCCGTCGCCGCCGTGGCCGTGGCCGGTGCCGGGCTGGCGCGGGCCGGATGGGCCGCGGGATCCCTGTCCGAGGCGTCGCTGTACCTGGACGACTACCTCACGTTCACCCGCATCGGGTCGGACGTGGCGGCGCCTGCCACGGGGCCGGTCGAACCGGCGTTCGGCGTTCTGGAGGTGAACGGGGTCAGCTTCCGGTATCCCAGTGCCGACAAGTTCGCCCTCGAGGACGTCAGTATGCGGATCTCGGCGGGCGAGGTCGTGGCGCTCGTCGGGGAGAACGGCTCGGGCAAGACGACGCTGGCCAAGCTCCTCGCCGGGCTCTACGCGCCGGCATCGGGGGTGATCCGGTGGGACGGCGTCGACGTCGGCGAGCTGGATCCCGACCTCCACCGGCGCCGGATTGCCGTGATCTTCCAGGACTTCCTGCGCTACCACCTGTCGGCGCGGGACAACATCGGGCTGGGCCGGCACGAGGCAATCGGGGACCTCGACGCGATCCGGCGGGCGGCGGCGTTCGCGGGCATCGACGACGAGCTGTCGGCGCTGCGGTTGGGGTACGACACCCAGCTCGGCCCGGAGTTCCTCGGCGGCACGGATCTGTCCGTGGGCCAGTGGCAGCGCACGGCGCTGGCCCGGGCCTTCTTCCGGGACGCCGGATTCGTCGTGCTCGACGAGCCGACCGCGTCCCTTGACCCGAGGGCCGAGCACGACCTGTTCGCCCGGATCAGGGAGCTGCTCTCCGGCCGCACCGTTCTGCTGATCTCCCACCGGTTCTCCAGCGTCCGCTCCGCGGACCGGATCTACGTCCTGGACGCGGGCCGGATCGTGGAGCAGGGCACCCACGAGGAACTTCTGGCCAATGGGGGGCTTTACGCCGACCTGTTCCACCTCCAGGCAGCGGCCTACCTGCCCGAGGAGACCGGGTCGTGATCCCCGAGTAGCGGAGCGGGCAGACCGGCCGCGTGCTCGCTGTCCCCGGCCGCGGCGTCGAGCATGGCCACCAGCGGAAGCTCGGCCGTGTCGGCCTCCCGCACCTGCACCTCCGCCTGGGCGTGAGCGGTCCTGCGCGCGCGGAAGATCCCGTACCCGAGGCAGCCGAGGCCGCCGAGCAGGAGCCACCAGAACAGCGGGCCGGGCAGGTTCTCGCGGTCGGTTGACGAGACACCGGCGATGGTCGGTTCCGGGACCGTGGTGGTGGTCGTCGGATCCGGGACAACCACGAGCTGCGGAGTCGGGGACGTCGTCGGGGGTGCCATGGAGGTGGCGGCCGGTTTGCTCGGTGTCGCCGCCGCACGCTTCGTGGGCGTCGGCGTCCGGGTGGGGGTTACGACCGCTTTGGTGGCCGTCGGCGTGGGAGCCACCGTGAAGCGGAAGGAACCGCTGTCGCCGAACCCGCCGCCGTATGACGACAGCCGCCACGACACGGTGTAGGTGCCAGTGCCAAGTCCACGGGACAGCTGCTGGACCACCCGGTAGCCCGACACCTGCGGCCATCCGCGTGCCGCGTTGCCATCGGGTCCTGTGACGAACACCGCGGCCATCCCGAAGACCGGTTGGCTGAACACCAGCGTGACCTGGCTCGGTGCAGCGCTGAGCCGGGCACCCGCGCCCGGGGAGGAACTGACCAGCTGGTGGGCCGCCGCGGGGCTCGCAGCGACGATCCCCAGGACGGCGCTCAGCAGCAGGCCGCCCGCCAGGAGCAGTGAGCGGTGCATCCGGGTCACGAGCCGTCACGGTACCGGGTTCACACGACCCGCGGATCATCACCGAAAGTATGCGACTTTCAGTGACACCGCGATAGCGCGGTGTAGCCTGTGCCGCACGGCGAGGAGTTGAGGGGGAAGCACTCATGACCATGCCGTCGCGGCGGCTGCATGCGGCTGCCGCTGTCCGCGCGGGTGGAGAGGAACGGCTGCATCTACTGCTCGACGGGACCGACGACTTCGCCATCTTCATGCTCGGTCCGCAGGGAATGGTACTGACCTGGAACGCCGCCGCCGAACACATGACCGGCTACAGCGCGGAAGAAATCATCGGGCAGCCCTCCATCGTGTTCTATCCGCCCGAGGCGGTCACCGCGGGCCAACCCGAGCGCTGCATGAAGGAGGCGGTCGCCCGCGGCCGCCACGAGGACGAGGGATGGCGCGTCCGCAAGGACGGCACCCAGTTCTGGGCCCACATCGTCGTCACCCCGCTGCGGGACCGTGACGGACGGCTGCGCGGCTTCGGCGTCGTGACGCGCGACCTCACGGATCGCATGCGGGCCGAGGACATGCTCGCCGTGATCGATGCCGCCGAGGACGGCATCTTCGGGGTGGACCGGCACGGTGTGATCATCCTGGCCAACCGCGTCGCGTCGGCGATGTTCGGGTACGAGGACGGCGCGCTGGTGGGCCGGCCGATCGAGGTGCTGCTGCCCGCGGGTATCCGGCGTCGCCACGAGAGACACCGTGAGTGGTACGAAGCCAATCCCGAACCGCGGCCGATGGGGACGCGGGATTCCTTCACCGCCGTGCGCAAGGACGGCACGGAGCTTCAGGTCGAGGTCCAGCTCTCGTTCGTGAACGTCCCGCGCGGACGCGTGATCCGGGCAGTCGTGCGCGACGTCTCCGAGCAACGCACCAAGCAGGCCGTCCGGGCCACTCGGCTGGCCGTTCGCCGCGCCGCCGAGCGCCAGGCGGCGGAGCGGGCCGAGGAACGGATGCAGGCGTTCCTCGACGAATCCCCCGTCGGCCAGTTCGAGCTGGGGTCCGACGGCGTCCTGACGAGGGTGAACGCCGGCCTGCACCGGATGCTCGCCTATCCGCCGGGGGAGCTGATCGGCGAGCACGTCGGACGGGTACTGCCGTCGGGGGACGCGGCCGTCATCGGCCACGCCCTCGGCGGGCGGGGAGATCCCGGACAGTTCTCCCGGTCCCGACATCAGCGGCTTGTGGGCAAGGACGGCCGGGTCGTTCCGGTGACCGTCTTGAGCACCATCACCCGGGACGCCGAGGGGTGCGTCGCACGGGTCAACGGCGTCGTGCTCGACTCGTCCCTGCGCGATCAGGTGTTGCTCACTGAGGACGTCGCGGGACTGGCGGCCGCCCCCCTCATCGCGGCGCAGGCGAGGTCGGCGTCCGCCGGGGCCAAGGGTCACGGCAGGGCCTCGAGGACCTCGCAGGCCCGCTCGCCCGGCTCCGGCGAACCCGGAATGGGCACGCACCCCGCGGCGCCGTCGCGGTAGCGAGGATCCTGCAGGACCCGCCGTGCCGCCACGCCAGGCGTTTCGGCGACAGCCGATGCGGCGGGATGACGACCCCGGCGCCGACCCGCCGCACGCGGGCGGCGTTCTCCCGCTGGGTCTGCTTCGGCGTTCGGCGCGGTCGAGGCAGCGCCGAGGCGCGGATGCCGTCACGGATCAATGCGGGCACCCAGGCCGAGCCGGTGACAATCAGCGCATCGTGCCCACGCCGGGTCAGAGCTGCGGTGAGGGCCGCTGCGGGGGACACGTGTCCCGGGTCACCCCCGGCGATCACGGCGGCGCGCATCAGGCATGGCCCTCACAACAAGTCCTACCCTGTCCGCGGGGGGCGGCCGGCGAGGAGGTGGCGTGACCTACGAAGCGCAGGGACCGGTCTACGACCGCAAGGATCAACTTGAGCAGGTCCGCAGCGGCCTGCTGGAGGGGGAGATCATCTACGCGGTGTACGACGCGACCGGCGCCGGGACCGGTTTCCTCGCGATCACCGATCGCCGGGTGATCCTCCAGGACAAGTCCTTCACCGGGAAGAAGATCGCCCTGACCTCCATCCCCTACTCCCGGATCAACAGCGTGAGCGTCCTGAGCGACCGGTCCTGGACCGGATCGTTCTTCTCCAGCAGCAGCATCGCCGTCGCGACGTCGCACGCCGTCCATCTGGTCGAGTTCCGGGGCGCGGACAAGGCGCATCATGCGCATAACCTCATCCTCTGGCACATGATCGGCTGATCGCTCAGCGCTCGTCACGCAGGCTGCGGATCCGGTCGGCCAGCTCCCGGGCCGGTACATGGATCGCCTCCCCCCACGACGGGAAGGCGTGCACATGATCGGCCAGCACGTCGAGCGTCGTGCGCGTCCTGACGGCGAGGGCCAGTTCACCGGCCCACGAGTCCGCCTCGGGGGCGACGGCGGCAGCACCGAGCAGCACGCCGCTCTCGGCGTCCGCGATGAGCTCCAGCCGGCCCGGCCGCTCGTCGCCGGGATCGGCCAGCCGCTCCACGAAGGCCCGCGCGGTGTCGATGACGTCGAACTGGGCGCTGACGACGTCGACGCCGCGTTCGCGCGCGCCGTCGGCCGTCTCGCCGGCGGACAGCACCGGCGGGTCGGTGTAGACGACACGCGGCACACCGGTGTAGTCGGCGTCCCGGCCGCGGCCCAGGAGGTGCGCCGCGACGATGCGGCCCTGGTAATTCGCGGCATGCGTGTATGGCGCGATGCCCGTGACGTCACCCACGGCGAACACACCGTCCACCGGGGCGCCCTTCGCGAGCACCCGGCATCGCCCGTCCACGGGGAGCTCGCCGTGGTCCCCGGGCTCCACGCCGAGCGCCTGGAGGCCGAGGTCCGCCGTGCGCGGCTTCTTGCCGATCGCCACCAGCAGGCGGTCGGCCGCGAAGCGGTCGCCGTCCTCGGTCCGCAGCACAACGGGGTCCTGCGGCGAGCTGGATGCCGCGGCCACGGCCGTGCCGGTGTGCACACGGACTCCGGTCTGGCGCAGCGCCTCGGCGAGGGTCTCCCCGGCCCACTCTGGCTCGCGCGGGACCAGCCCGGGTGCGGCTTCCAGCAGCGTCACCTCGCAGCCGAACCCGGCGTAGACCTGGGCCAGTTCACAGCCGACCGGTCCGCCGCCCAGGATCGCCAGTCGAGCGGGCAGCTCGGCGGATGACAGCGCGTCGTCGCTGGTCCACGTGGGGACGTCGGCGAGCCCGTCGATCGGGGGGATGCTCGCCTCGGATCCCGTGGCCACGACCAGGGCCTCCCGCCAGACCAGCCGCATCCCACCGCCGTCGGCATCCAC
>Ga0081539_10002490_pt1 | contig 25888 bp, 26 predicted proteins | sample TabmetS4T2R2_FD_71023 | JGI IMG/M metagenome (GOLD analysis project Ga0081539, IMG submission 71023) | Tabebuia heterophylla rhizosphere microbial communities from the University of Puerto Rico - S4T2R2 | ecosystem: Host-associated > Plants > Roots > Rhizosphere ...
GCGACCGTCAGTATTTTTCTACCGGCGTTTCTGATGACGATTGCCACGGCGTCTTCCTTCGGGCGGTTTCGTAATCACAAACAGGTCCAGGCGTTTCTGCAAGGTATCGCACCCGCGGTCGTGGGCTTGCTGGTCGCAGCGGCGTTGAGCGTGGGACGTGCGGGAATTCACTCGTGGGTGGGCGTGATGATCATGCTGCTGGCGATATTCACGCTGATCCGCTTTCGTCCGAACGCGTTCTGGGTGATATTCGGCGCGGGCGTGCTGCGATTCGTGATTGGTCTGGTGCTGGGCTGAATCTATTTGTCATCTATTTGTCAGCAGGAACCGCGATCCGTAGCACCGGTTTGCCGTTCACGTTTGCCAGCGGAAAGAAAACACGATGCGTGTTTGGATCCACGGCCACCGAATGAGCGTTGGCAGCAAAAAATCCCTCGCCGATTTTTTGCAAGCCGCGATCGCGTTCGTCGAAAATTGAAATCACGCCACTCTCAGCCGAAACGTAGAGCCGGCGCAGAGCGGGATCGAAAGCGAGCACGTCAGGGTCTGCGCCGACGGAAAGAGTCGCCGTTGTTTTCTTTGTCTCGAGGTCGAAAACAATCAACTTCGAGTTGTCTTCACAAGCGGCAAAGGCGAGTCGTCGTTCGGAGTCAATTAATAATCCGTGACTACCTTTGCAGCCGGTGAGTGGATAGCGGGCCACGACCTGATCCGCTTTCGGATCGATCTCGGCCAACTCTTCGCGTCCGTCGACCGTGACGAAGATCCGGTCGCTGGCTGAATCGTATTGGCTGTTGCCCGCGCCGCCACCAAGGGCGATCGTGGTTAAGCGCTGATTTGTTTGCGCGTCGATAACGGTGTCCGTCTTTCCATGAAGATCGGAAACATAAAGCTTACGTACCTTGCTCGCGTAGGCGATGCCGTCGGGATAATCGCCTGCGGGCACGCGAGCGACGAGGTTAAGGCTTTGATCGTCTATCACGGCCAACTCGTTCGTGCCCGTAGCTGACGCATAGACGCGATGAAGTTCCGGCACCACGAGCACTCCGTGCACTCGTTTCAGGTCTTTGACGTCGCCGATTGGCGTTTGCTTGTTGATGTCAAAAACCACCAGCGAATCGGCACCGAGATGTGCGATATACAAACGACCGTTGGTGCTGTCGAGACTCTGGTAATCGAACCGAGCGGTGCCGCCGCTCAACGGCACATCAGCTAAAACCCGCAGCGGCAGACCGCCGGCGATAGCCGTCGCTGCTGGTTCTGTAGTTACGGATGGGATCGGCTGTGCGTTTGCGGGTGGCTGGGTGGACTGCGTGACGCAAGCAAGCAAAAGCGCGCCGCAGATGAACACCAGTAAAGCAAATATCGATCTGGTGCTCCGGCGTTTCATCACTTGAAATCGTAAGCGAACCCGACTTGCACGCCAACCCGAGGGCTCGCGGGAAAGCGGCCGGCGAGCACGCCGAAAGTGAACTCGCATCTTTCCGCAAAGGCGTACCCGCCACCGAACTGCGCCTCCAACTGCCCGCGGCTCAAATTGAAGTTGTTCGTGACCCCGCCAAACAACTCGGCGCCGAGCCGCAGGCGCGGCGTGAAGTTGCGCACCAGCGATGCGTTCGCCGTGAACACCTGGCCCCGCGTTTGTTCGATTCCAATGAGGCCGGTGGAGTCGTTGCCGGCCAAGAGAACCCCACCGTTCAGGCGCGCGGTGGTCCGCCTGGTTAACGACTTCTGCAACACGCCATAAAACCAATAGTCCACCAGGCCTGAACCGAGTTGCTTGCGCGTACTTCCCGTCGGTGCTTCGACGTAGAAGACCGCTGACACTGCCGGCATTTTCGAGCCTTCGCGTTCGTCAAGCAGTCTGACCTTTACGCCGAACTGTGTGTCGCCGATCCCTGCCGGATTTTCCAACGTCGACGTCGGTTCATTGAAGATCTTGATGAACGGAGCATTCACACCGAGCTCGATGCGATTCGTGAGACCGTAGTTCAGACTAAAAACCGAAGTGTTCTGTCGGGTTCCCGGAAGTGAAGATCGCTGTAGCCAATCGTGTTCATTGGAGATTTCCAGGTGGACCTTTCCTTTCGGAGTGGTATCCGCGTCGTCCGTGTAGAACGGAAGCTGCGCCTTAGCTGACGTCACTGACAGTAGAGTGACACCTATTGCTATAACCAACGTGGCACAGCTTCGTAGACAAGAAACCGTCGGGAACATCGAGTTAACAGGAGCGTAACAGCCGCGGTTTAGGATACGCACTGAGGTTCCGGATATTATCAAAATGTTAAGTATGCTTGAACAGCAAGACATGTACGTAGTCGAGTGTGTCTGGTGCGGAGCGAAGATTCGCCACGACAACGAGGAAGACACCACCGGCGTTTGCCTGAAATGTTTCTACGAAATGCTGACGAACCACTTGCAGTCGCAGAAGCAAACGGCCTACGGCGACTTCGTCAGCGATCGCTAATCGTCGGGCAGGTCTTTCGGAGTGACGAACCACTCCAGCTTACCCATCCCTCTTCCAATTTCCTTCCAGCTCGCACAATCCAGACCGATCCGGGCCAACGCACAGGTCGGCATGTGCCGGCTCTCGCGCGTGAGAAAAGCGAGCATCTCTTCCATTCCCGGATTGTGACCGACGAGCATCACACTCTGTTTGTCGTCTTCAATGTCTGAGACGAGCTGGACGAGTGTTGCAAGGGTGGCTTCGTAAATCCGCAGGTCGAATTGCGGCTCGATACCGAGCGGCGCGTGCCGCAGGACGATGTCGATCGTTTGCCGCGTGCGGACCGCCGGCGAAACAATCAAGGCCGAAAGACTGACCTTTTTCGACGCCAGAAACAGGCCCATCTGCTCTGCCGCGTCTCGTCCGCGTCCCTTCAAAGGACGTTCAAAATCGACCAAAGACGCGTCTTTCCAACTTGATTTGGCATGTCGTAAGAGGTACAAGGTTCTCATAAATAAAAACTTAAGAAAGGTGAGCTTTATACTCCTGTAACACAGTTAACCTAGGCTCTGCGCGCGTGATTTCCTACGGCCAACACCAGTTTCCGGGCAAACTCTTCGTCGTCGAAGGCACTGACGGCAGCGGCAAGTCGACGCAGCTCTCCTTGCTCTATCAATGGCTCAAGGCCGAAGGCTACCCGGTTTTCTTCTCCGAGTGGAACTCCTCGCCGCTGGTCAAGGATACGACAAAGCGCGCCAAGAAGCGTCACCTGTTAACGCCGGCGACCTTCTCGCTGTTGCACGCAACTGACTTTGCCGACCGCACCGAGCGCGACATCATTCCACCGCTGAAGGCCGGCGCGATCGTGCTGGCCGATCGTTACATTTACACTGCGTTCGCGCGCGACGTCGCCCGCGGCATCGATCGCAACTGGGTGCGCGACGTTTATTCATTCGCCGTCAAACCGACGATGGCTTTCTTTTTTAGAGCACCGCTGAACGTCGCGATCGATCGCATCGTTTCGGGCAGGCCGAGTCTGAAATACTACGAAGCAGGTTTGGACATCGGCTGGTCTGACGATCCGGAAGAGAGTTTTACCATCTTTCAAGGAAAGATTTTGGAAGAGTACGACCGAATGGTGTCTGAGTTTGGCTTGACGGTGATCGACGCAAGCCGTTCCATTGAGCGGCAGCAACGAGAGATGCGGATGTTGATTGCACCGCACGTGAACAAGAACAAGCGTGCGCGGTTGAATTGAAGATGCAGTTTTATGGAACGCCCTTGCCGGGCGTCGAACAACAAGAAGGGTATCCGGGCAAGCTGATCGTGATCGAAGGCACGGACGGCGTGGGCCGCTCGACGCACATCGCGCTGCTGCGCACGTGGCTGGAGTCGCGTGGACACGCAGTGCTCGACACCGGCATGACACGCTCAGTTCTCGCCGGGCGCGGCATCAAAGACGCCAAAACCGGAACCACGTTGGGCCGCCTCACGATGCAACTCTTTTACGCGACGGACTTCATCGACCGGCTCGAAAACGAAATGCTCCCGGCGTTGCGCGCGGGTTTCGTGGTGCTTACCGATCGTTACATCTATTCGGCGATCGCGCGGGCAGAAGTGCGCGGCATCGATCCGGCGTGGATTCGAAAGATCTACGGCATGGCGCTCGTGCCTGACGCCGTTTTCTACCTGCGCATCGGCACGGCGCAGCAACTCGTCCAGCGCCTGTGGAGTTCCGGCCGCGGTTTTGATTACTGGGAATCAGGCATGGACTTGCATTTGGGTGAAGACCTTTACGACAGCTTTATCGAGTATCAGACCAGGATGCTCAAGGTGTTCGACCGGCTGACCGGCGAGTACGGCTTTCAAGTAATGAATGCTTCGCGTTCCGTGCGCAGCGTCGGTGGCGACCTGCGCCGGGCAATCATGAAAGTGCTCGAAGAAACTGCGCCGCCGGTGGAAGATAAAGTCAGCGTGATGCAACCGCTCAGAGACAAAACCCCGCCGCAAAAACCCGCCGGCAATCTCCTCGATCTCAACAAAAAGGCACTCCCTTGAAACTTGCCGCGATCGATATCGGCTCCAATTCGATCAAAGTTGTGGTAGTCGAAGCTGCGGGCAGTGATTCGTTCGCCGTGATGGCGAGTGATCGCGAAACTGTGAGGTTGGGCCAGGAAACAATCGTCAATAAACATATCAGCACTGCGGCGATGCAGCGCGCGGTCAAGTGTCTGCAGCGATTTCGGCTGTTGGCTGAGACTCATGGCGCCGACCAGATCGTTGTCACGGCCACCGCTTTTCTGCGCGAGGCCGACAACGCCGGCGAGTTTAGTCAGGAGATTAAAGAACAAACTGGTTTGGCCGTGAACGTGATCTCAGGGATTGAAGAAGCCCGACTGATCGGATTAGCCGCTGCACACGGCTGCACGGGAAAAGGCATCACAAGCCTGAACACGAAACAAGGCATCACGAGCCTGAACACGGGAAAAGGCGTTACGAGCCTGAACACGGAACGAAGCGTTACGAGCCTGAACATCGACATCGGCGGCGGCTCGACCGAGCTCTCGATCTTCCGCGACGACGAGCCGGTTATCTTGCGTTCGATCAATCTGGGCGCCGTCGGCCTAACGGATCGCTTTATCCGTTCAGATCCGCCTGCGCCTGCCGAACTGGACGCGATCCGCTCCGAAATCCGTGTTTCCTTCAGACCTGCGGTTAGCGACATCCGCGAACACAGTTGGGACGAAGCGACCGCAACCTCCGGAACTGCGACGACGCTCGGCGCGGCGCTTAACCACGTGTGGCCGCCCGCTTCAACCACCGTTACCGTCGAACAACTGAAACGTCTGAATCAGAAGCTGGCGTCGCTGAGTCTCGCCGAACGCCGCACTATCGACGGTATTCCGTCGCAGCGCGCCGACATCATCGTCGCCGGCGGCATCGTGTTGGAAGAAGTGATGAGCGCGCTTGGAATCGAGTCTTTGCAGACCTGCGACTGGTCTCTGCGTGAAGGCGTGATTATCGATCAGCTAAGAAAACGAAACGAGCTGTGATCTCAGTGGCGCGTCTTGCCGCCGAGCTCAGTGGCTCGTCTTGCCGGCGAGTAGATCAACGGCGTGGTAAAGTACCGGTTCGATAATGGCGAAACTCTCTTTCACGGCTTTCGGTGAGCCGGGCAAATTGATAATCAGCGTCCCCGCAGCAACGCCGGCAACGCCCCGCGAGATCATCGCCATCGGCGTCGCTTTCAACGACTCCGCCCGGATCGCTTCCGCGATACCCGGCGCTTCACGCTCAATCACCTGACGCGTCGCTTCGGGCGCGTTATCACGCGGTCCGAGCCCGGTGCCACCGGTCGTTAGAATCAAATTCACATCGCCCCGGCGCGCGATCTCTTCGAGCTTTTGAACCAGTGGCGCAAGGTCGTCAGATAAAATCCCCGTTTCAACGACCTCCGCACCGGACGCCCTCAGCAGATCAATCAACGCCGCGCCCGAGTCATCCTCACGTTCGCCACGCGAGCACGCATCACTGACTGTGATCACCGCCGCTCGAATCGGAGTGCTCATCTCCTGCCGTGTCTCATGTGCTCTTTCAACCAGCACCGATCCATTACCACCAACAACCCGGCGTCGAGCGCGCGTTGTGCCGCTGCGCGATCGATCACGCCTTCCTGCAACCACACGGCCTTCGCCCCAACCGCGATCGCTTCGTCAACCGCCCTTCCCGCTTCATCCGATCGCCGAAACACATCGACGAGCTCGATCTTCTCGGGCACCGACGCGAGATCCGGATACGCCTTCTCGCCGAACACCTCGGTCTCATTCGGATTCACCGGAATCACGCGATAACCGCTACGACGCATGTACGCCGAAACACTGTTCGACGGCCGCCACGGATCAGACGAGAGGCCCACCACCGCGATCGTGCGGCACTCGTCGAGTATGCGACCGATTGTTTCTCGTGAATTAATCATGGGCTGATGAAACCGCATCCAGCGACGCGCGCATCGCGTGCAGCTCCTGCAATGAGTGTACGTTCGGCGTCGCACTCGTTCCACTCGCGGCGATCGCTTCGACCAGCGCCTGGGCGCCGGTCATCGTCGTCACACACGGCACGTTGTATTGCAGCGCCGCGCGCCGGATCGCCTGCTCGTCAAAACGCGAAACACTACCGAGCGGTGTGTTGATGACCAGCGATATCTCGCCGCTCTTGATGTGGTCGGCGATGTTCGGCCGGCCCTCGTTGACCTTGAAAACGTTCTCGACTTGCAAACCAACTTCGCGCAGACGCGCCGCCGTTCCGAGCGTCGCAATCAGTTCAAATCCCAAACGACTCAACTTGCGCGCGAGCAAAACCGCCGAACCTTTGTCCGCGTCGTTCACGCTCAAGAACGCTTTGCCGCGCGACGGCAAGCTCGAGCCCGCGCCCATCATCGCTTTGGCGTAGGCCTCCCCAAACGTGTCGCCGATGCCCATCACCTCGCCCGTCGAATGCATCTCCGGACTCAGAATCGGATCGACGCCGGGAAACTTCGCAAACGGAAACACCGGCGACTTGATGAAGAACCGCTGCACCGTCAACTCTTCCGGTAAATTAAATTCTTTCAACTTTCGTCCGGCCATCACGAGCGCCGCGATGCGCGCGATCGGAACGCCCGTCGCCTTCGAAACAAAAGGCACCGTGCGCGATGCGCGCGGATTCACTTCCAGCACGTACACGCGATGGTCCTTGATCGCAAACTGGATATTCATCAACCCGCTCACCGACAGCGCCTGCGCGAGCTTTTTGGTGTAGTGACGCATCGTTTCGAGATGATCGGGATCGATCCTGACGGGCGGCAACACGCAGGACGAGTCGCCCGAGTGAATGCCCGCCTCTTCGATGTGTTCCTGGATACCGGCGATGACGCACGCCGTGTCGTCCGCCAGAGCATCGACGTCGAACTCCGCGGCCTGTTCGAGAAACTTGTCGATCAGAACCGGCCGGTCGGGCGTGAAGCCGACGGCGGTGCGAACGTACTGCTCCAACTGATCTTCGTCGTAAACGATGGCCATCGCGCGTCCGCCGAGCACGTAACTTGGTCGCACCAGCACCGGATAACCGATGCGCGCGGCGACGTCGCGCGCTTCTTCAACCGAGGCGACCATGCCGTTCTCCGGCTGCGGAATGCTGAGCTCTTTGAGCAATGAGCCGAATCGTTTGCGGTCCTCGGCGAGGTCGATCGAATCGGGAGACGTGCCGATAATCCTGACACCTGCGTGGTGCAGCCGCATCGCCAGATTCAACGGCGTCTGGCCGCCAAACTGGACGATCACGCCTTGCGGTTTTTCGACGTCGACGATGTTCATCACGTCTTCGAACGTGAGCGGTTCGAAGTAGAGTCGATCGGACGTGTCGTAGTCGGTCGAAACCGTCTCCGGATTGCAGTTGACCATGATCGTTTCGAAACCGGCTTCGTGCAGCGCAAACGATGCGTGACAACAGCAGTAGTCAAACTCGATACCCTGCCCGATGCGGTTCGGGCCGGAGCCGAGAATCATGATCTTGCGTTTGTTCGTCGGCGCGGCTTCGTCTTCTGCTTCGTAGGTCGAATAGAGATAGGGCGTGTGCGATTCGAACTCCGCGCCGCACGTGTCGACGCGCTTGTAAACCGGCACGATCCCCAATTCTTTCCGTCTTGCCCGCACCTCGTCTTCCGAACGCTCGGTCAAATATGCCAGCCGTCTATCGCTTAATGCGACCTCCTTAAATTCCCGCAACTCATCCGCGGAAATCTCTTCCAGCTTTTTCCCCTCAATCTCCTTCTGGATGTCCATCACCTGTTGCAACTGGCTCAGAAACCACGGATCGATGCGCGAGAGACGATAAATTTCCGAAATTGGCCAATCGTGCTGGAGCGCGTAAGTGATGTAAGAGAAACGGTGCGAGTTTGGCCGCGCGAGCTTGCGTTGCAGCTCGTCGTCGGAAATATCTTCGAGCCGCAACGGCTTCACCGCTTCCAGTGAACGCAGTCCTTTAAATAGCGCTTCCTTGAACGTGCGGCCAATCGCCATCACTTCGCCCACCGACTTCATCTGCGTGCCCAGCACGTCTTCCGCTTCGCGAAACTTTTCAAAGTCCCACTTCGGAATCTTGGCGACCACGTAATCGATCGTCGGCTCGAACGAAGCGGGCGTTTTGCGCGTGATGTCGTTGGGAATCTCGTCGAGTGTGTAACCGACGGCGAGTTTGGCGGCGATCTTCGCGATCGGAAATCCGGTCGCTTTCGACGCGAGGGCCGACGAACGCGAAACGCGCGGATTCATTTCGATGATGCGGATGTCGCCGTTCTCCGGGCTAACCCCAAACTGAATGTTCGAACCGCCCGTCTCGACGCCGACTTTGCGAATGATGCGGATGGCCATATCGCGCAGCAACTGATACTCGCGATCGGTCAACGTTTGCGCCGGTGCGACGGTGATCGAATCGCCGGTGTGCACGCCCATCGGATCGAAGTTTTCGATCGAGCAGATGATGACGACGTTGTCCGCGAGATCGCGCATCACTTCCAGCTCGAATTCTTTCCAGCCGAGGATCGACTCTTCAATCAACACCTCGTGAATCGGCGAAGCCGCGAGACCGCCGCGCACAATCTCTTCAAACTCTTCAGGGTTGTAAGCCGTGCCGCCGCCCGTGCCGCCGAGCGTGAACGACGGGCGGATGATCGCTGGATAATTCGTCAGCGCAACGATCTCGCGCGCTTCATCCCACGACTTGGCAAAACCGCCGCGCGGCATCTCGAGGCCTTCTTCGTCCATCGCCTGTTTGAAGAGGAGCCGGTTTTCGGCGACACGGATGGCGTCGCGGTTCGCGCCGATCATTTCCACGCCAAATTGTTCGAGCACGCCGGCATCGGAAAGCGCGATCGAGAGATTCAGCGCTGTTTGTCCGCCGACCGTCGGCAACAGCGCATCGGGACGCTCGCGTTTGATGATTTCCGTTACAGACGCAACGTTCAGCGGCTCGATGTAGGTGATGTCGGCGGTTTCGGGATCGGTCATGATCGTCGCCGGGTTCGAGTTGACCAGCACGATCTCGTAACCTTCCTGCCGCAGCGCCTTGCAGGCTTGCGTGCCGGAGTAATCAAACTCACACGCTTGCCCGATAACGATCGGGCCCGAGCCGATGATGAGAATCTTGTGAATGTCGGTGCGTTTGGGCATCTATCAAATCCGGTCAGCGTCGCCGGCGGTAGTCCTCTCCGTCAATCACCACGTTGGTGCACATCTCGTAAAGACGGCTGCGCAGGCGATAAGTGATACGCTCTTCGAGTTCGTTGCCTTTGTCGAGATAGTTGGTGGTGAAAATCGTCAGCTTGTTATCGTTGTAGCGCTTGTTGATGATCTGGTACATCGTGTCGCGCACCCATTCGGTCGGCACAGACGCGCCCAGTTCGTCGAGCACGAGCACGTCAGCCTGGTAAACCGGCGCGAGCACTTTCAGTTCGGAAGATTTGGAAACGGGATTGTAAGAATCCTGGATCTCTTTCAGCAGCGAACCGAACTCACAAAACAGGCCGGCAAAACCTTTCTCGATCAGCGCGCGGATGATCGAGACGGCGAGATGCGTCTTGCCGACACCGGCTGGACCCATAAACAAGAGTCCGCGATCGACTGCCGGGTATTCGTTGGCAAACGTGTGCGCGTGACGAAGCGCGTGATCCTGCGAAGTGCCGGGATCGCAATGAAAGTTTGCGAAGGAGCATTTGTCGTAACGACGCGGAATGCGCGCGGCGGCAATCAGCTTCTGCGAACGTTCGCGGCGGCGGCACGGGCAAGGAATCGCGCCTTTCACCGGATCGAGTTTGGTTCCGGTGCCAAAGCATTCTTCGCAAACATCCGTATTCTGGTTTTTTGGAAGTTGGCCTTCGTCGATCACTGTTCTAGAAAATGGTTGACCTCGTAGTTTAAGGTTAACCTTATACTACCTTAACTTACCTGTGAGAGATAACACGCGGGGAGTTTTACGGGAGAGATCAGAAGAACGGATGAACTTGATTCACTCTTTACTCAATAAACTTGGCTTCACGCGCATGCGAGCTGAGCGTCACCCGATTCGCGTTTTCCTGCTTGACGATGACGAACGACGCCACCGCTGGTTTACGAGCCGTTTCAAAGGAGACGTGGTCGACGTCGCCGTGAACGTCGCCGAAGCGCAGCGGTTGTTGAGCGCGAGCTCGTACGACGCGATCTTTCTCGATCACGATCTGCACCCTGAACACTATCACGCGGAATCGACTGACGATGAAAGGACCGGCTACGCCATCGCGGCGTGGCTCTGCGCCCATCCCGAACTCCAGCGCGCCTCGACCATCCTCGTACACACGCGCAACGCCGACGGCGCGATGCGCATGGTCGGCGAACTCCGCCGCGCCGGCCGCAGCGCTGACTATGTTCCATTTCCTTTATTGGCCGAGCGAATCAAGAGCTACTGGCAGCGGTAGTCGCACACTCACTGAATGAGACGGCGGTGCGCGCGTCGGCGTTGATCGACGCGATCGTCGTAGGTGCGCTTTGTTTCGCGAAAATAAAAGAGCAAGTCGCCTGATTGCACCAACCAGAGCACGTAAAGATACAGCAGGCACTTGAGTACGAGCGCGTAGTCGAGCACGACCCAGGCCCATTGTTTAGAGGTCTGGATGTAGAGCGCCAAGGGCTGGATCGCTGTGTAGGAGAAGAGCAAGACCACCAACAACGGCGCCGGGTCGAGGAACTTGCTCTGCAGTCGTGCGACAAAGAGCGCCATGTAAATTCCCGCGTACAGCCCGGTCAGCAGCGTAAACGCGGCGAGGCCTTGATCGGGCGTCAGAATTCTCAATCCGGACAACAACGGGATCACTGCCAGCAACGTCAATCCGATCGCCGCCGGACCGGTGAACAGTCCATTCTTTCGTTGACGACCCGGCTCCTTGTTCAGCAGGTCGTAACAGAGAATGATGATCGAGGTGTTGACGATATTGAGCGCGGCTTCGAGCACCGCAGCCCAGTTGTTGCTCGTGTTGGCGCCGCAGTCAATGCCCCAGGTCTCCCACGCGTACACGAAGTAAAGAGCGACCCACGACGCCAGCATCGCTGACCACCACTTCGTGAACAGGCGTATGCGCTTCTGCAGAATCGGCTCCTCCAACGCATACTCTTCGACACTGGTGTAACCCGCGGCCGTGATTTCTGCGGCACTCCTGTCAGGCGACAACGTTTTCGGCCGGTGGCGCAGAGAATGCAGGAGCAGCAAAAAGATAATCACGCATTGACCGGCACTGGCGACCGTCTGCGCCAGCGTGGCGCAGCTCCGGTAGTAAACCGAGATCGCCACGGTGATGCTAACCAGCGCGACGAGCAGCAACAGGATAGTTCCCCCGCCTTGACCAAGTAACCAGAGTCCAAACGTATCCGCGCCGGCTCGCGTCTGCGGGAACTCAACCGGTATCGCTTCGCTAGTGGAGAGAGTCCCTGACTCAACGCCTGTATCTCCGTAGATCCGCGTCACCGGCAACTTGAACCGATAACCCTCACGATGCTTCGTTTCGATCACTGACTGGTCGCCTTCGCCGCGTCCGAATCCTTTTCGCAGCGCGCCGATGTGCTTGTCGACGGTCGCATTCTCGACGACCACGTTGCCCCAGACCGCGGCGATTATCTGTTCTCGCTTGAAGAGCCTGCCGCCTTCCTCGCTGGTGTTCTCCAGCATGTATTCGAGAATCTGTCGCGGGGTCGTCGTCAGTTCAACCTGCCGGCCGTTTTCGAGATACAAGTAGCCTTTTCCCAGATCGAGCCGGAAGGGGCCGAAGAGATAACTGGTGGGGCGTGTCTGATCCATGCGGCCACAGAATAGTCTAAGTGCGCGCGTTTTAGTCCAATTTCCGGGTTTCTTCGTCGTTTCTTCCCGAATACTTCGTCAGTAGCGTTCAGCAAAACCAAAACTTCCGCGAAACGTCCGGGCTGTTTCGATACGGCGGCTCACCTTCGGCGCTACCGTTACGGCGTGTCCAAACGCTAAGGAGGTTTTATGAACTCTGCCGACCAACACGCCATCGCCGCGACACCGAAGACCGGGCACCCGCCGGCTTTGCGCACTCTTTTCATGACCGAGATGTGGGAACGCTTCTCGTTCTATGGCCTCAGACCGCTGCTGGTTCTTTTCATGTCAGCCGCGCTGGCCGAGCGTGGCTTCGGTTTCGATCGCAGCCAGGCCTCGGCCATCGTCGGCATCTACGCCGCTTCTGTTTATCTCTCGTCGCTTCCGGGAGGTTGGATTGCGGACCGGCTGCTGGGTTTGCGTCGCGCGATTCTTTCCGGTGCTTTGCTGATCGCGGCCGGTCACATCTCCATCGGTGTTTCCGCTTTCGCGAATGGAAAACTTCCCTTTTTCACGGGCTTGATTTTAATCGTGCTCGGCACTGGTTTACTGAAACCAAACATCTCCGCGATCGTCGGCGAGCTTTATCCCGAAGGCGGGTCGCGGCGCGATGCCGGGTTTTCGATCTTTTACATGGGGATCAACCTGGGCGCCTTTGCCGGTCAGCTAGTCACCGGATTTCTGGGCGAGACGATTGGTTGGCACTGGGGTTTTGGCGCGGCCGGCGTCGGCATGTTTGTCGGCGTGATTGTGTTCGCGACGCGCGCGAAAGCGATGCTCGGTGAAATCGGCGCGCACCCTTCCGTGGATCCGAATCCCGCGATTCAGCGCCGGCAACAAGCGCGCGCGAAAGCTTACATCGCTATCGGCGTGGCGATCATCGCGCTTGTCGTGGTGCTCGCGGGCATGGGAATGATCACGCTCGATGCGCAAGTGATGGGTCATTACCTGACCTATGTGCTGGTCTCGCTGGCCATCGTCTATTTCAGTTACTTGTTCGTCGCCGGCGGTCTTGATTGGAACGAAAAGAAGCGGCTGATGGTGATCGGTGTGCTGTTTGTGTTTGCGGCGGTGTTTTGGTCGGCGTTTGAACAGGCGCCGACTTCGCTCAATCTCTTCGCTAAAGACTTCACCAATCGCCGGCTCGGCAGTTTTGAAGTGCCCGCGGTGTGGTTTCAGTCGGTGAACTCAGCGTTCATCATCATCTTCGCGCCGGTGTTTGCGTGGATCTGGACGCGGCTTGGTAACAAAGGCCGCGACCTTTCCAGCCCGACGAAGTTTTCACTCGGACTGCTGTTAGCGGGTGTCGGGTTCCTGATCATGATTCCGGCGGCGCGAATCGTCGTCAGCAGTGGCGGCGCCACGAAAGTTTCGGCGATGTGGCTGATCGGGAGTTACCTGTTTCAAACGTTCGGCGAGTTGTGTCTCTCGCCTGTTGGACTTTCCTCGATGACGAAGCTTGCGCCGCGCAGATACGTGGGCCAGGTGATGGGCATCTGGTTTCTCGCCGCCGCACTCGGCAACCTGATCGCCGGCTTGGTCGGCGGTCAGGTCGATCCGGAAAAACTCGAGCAGATGCCGCAACTGCTCAATGCGACTACGGCCTCGTTAATCGTCTCCGGCATCGCCCTCGGGCTGCTGGCGATTCCCATTCGCCGCTTGATGCAGGGAGCCGGCGAACAACGCGAGCGACGACTGCCAACAACGGGCATTGTTTCAGCGGAACAGTGAAGCGGATCGGCCGCGTGAATATTCTTGACCGGGCTGGAGAATTATCGTAGAAGCAGGGCGCTTTCAAATTTTCTCACTGAAAGGAAGCGCCCATGACCCACTTCCGTCTCATCGCCCTGTGCGCGATTCTGCTTGCGTCCTGTGCAGTAGTGGTCGCACAAAACGAACCTGCTTCCGTAAACCCATCATCTGCTCAAGCATCGCCCGAACAAGTTGCCAGAGTGGAAGCGAGATTGCAGAAGTATTTCACGGACTACAGAAATGCGCAGTGGTCGTATAGCTGGGCATATCACATCTGTATTTATGGCGCTGCGATACTGAGCGCGTTATCAGCTTTGTTGTCCAAAATCCACATCACCGCATTTGGCCTGAAGGACTCTACCCGACGAGATAATTTCACAGCTTCGTTCGCAGCAATCGCGGCCCTTCTTATCGCTATCTCCAGCGCCGGAAAACTTCAGGACAGTTGGCAAGCAAACAGAACAAAAAGATATGCCGTGGAAAGCTTGATCAACCAGTTGGCCACTGCGCAAAACCCCACCGGTGCAGACCTCGAAGGTTATGGAAAGAGATTGTCTCTCATTATCGATCCCAACACTCCTGTAGACACGAAAACCGTTGGCGCAAAGTAGTAGGTGAATGAACCGGGGTTGAAGGCGGTGGCTGTGGTTCGCTATGCTGAGCGTAATCCCCGCGCGTTCAATCTACTCAGGAGAATAAGAAATGACGTCTCTATCTTCACCGAAAATTCTATTCGCGTTAATAGTCGCCACTATCCTTTTTGCGCTCAGTGCGAAATGTTCGCTCGCGCAGACCAATACCTTTCCCAGCAGCGGCAACGTCGGGGTCGGCACGCCCTCGCCGCAGTCGTTGCTCGACGTATCAGGTTCGACTGGGATCACCCTGCGGACGAACTCGAGCTCGGCCGGCTTCAGCATTTTCGACCGCCCGACGGTGCCCGGCGATCAACTCGTCTTCCAGGGTAACGCCGGCAACTACAGCGTCTTCAACGTCGCAACAAAGAACGCCACCGTAGCGTCGCCCCGGCTTTCGGCGATCGCGCTTTGGACCGTCGACAACGTGAACTCCGGCGACGCTACGCAGTTTCAGATTCAAAGCTCACCGACTTTCGGCGGCGTGCTGTTCACGCAAAAGTTCGGCACCGGTGCGCAAGGCGACAAGAAGATCTCGCTGCAGAGTGTGTGGAACCAGACCAGCACGCCAACGCAGCTCGTGCTGGACACAAACGGCAACGTCGGCATCGGCACCAGTGCACCCACCAGTAAGCTCCATGTTTCAGGCGATGGAAACGTGACCGGCAATCTGACGGTTGGCGGCAACATCGCGGCTAAGTATCAGGACATTGCCGAATGGGTGGAGACTTCACAAACGCTCGCAGGCGGCACGGTCGTAGTTTTAGACGCTACGAAATCCAACCAGGTGATTGCTTCGGCACAGGCGTACGACAGTCGGGTGGCGGGCGTTGTCTCCTCGCAGCCCGGAGTGATGTTGGGAGAAGCAGGCGCAGGACGGGTGCTGGTGGCCACGACGGGCCGCGTGAAAGTACAGGTCGACGCGGGTAATGGCCCAATTCAAGTCGGCGATCTGCTGGTTACGAGTGACCAGCCGGGTGTCGCGATGAAGTCTGTGCCGATTGACGTCGGCGGTGTTCGTATCCATCGCCCCGGAACGCTAATCGGCAAAGCGCTCGAACCGTTGGCTACCGGCAAGGGCGAGATACTCGTGCTGTTGAGTTTGCAATAAGACGAAGCGCCGGGACAATGCGCAGCGCTCTCGGCGAGATCAAGAGGCATCGTCGTGTTAATTGGTTTGAGTTTGGCCACGTTGCCAATGTTCTCCGGCGGCCGCAACTATGACAGTTCAGAATCATTCCAGAACACCGATGGACGATTAATTACCCGCCGCTCCATCTTTAACAATTGGTGATTCTTCGTAGCGCGCGAGTAGATCAGATGGGTCTTTGTAGATCGCTACGCAGCCCGCTTCGTTCAGGCTCTGTTCCGGGAAGCCGCCGCAGAGTAATCCGATAGTTTTGAGGTTCGCCTTCGCTGCCGCGATTGCGTCATAGGGCGTGTCGCCGACGGCTATTGCCTCTCTCGGCTCAGGGTTTCCGGCTTCCGTCAGGGCGGCGAGGAAGATGTCCGGCTCAGGCTTGGATTTTTCGGCGTCGTCGGCTGAGGTTTCGCCTTCGAGCAAATCCGCGATGTTCGTCACCTTTTTGAAATGTTCGAGTTCGTCCTGCTTCGCACTCGAAGCCAGAACGACTCGCTTGCCGTCTCGCTGGATCCGCTCGACGAGTTCGCGCACCTGCGGGAAGGCGTTCGTCTTCGGCAAATAATCTTTTTTGAAGATCTCGCCGCGCCGTTTTTCGAGCGCTTCGCCGAATTGGTCGAGTTCTTCCCGCGAGAGGAAAACGGGCAGCAGTTGATCACCGCCTTTGCCGATTTGCGAACGGATAGCGGAGAACGTGACTTCCTTGCCGTACTCTTTCAGCGCCCGTTGCCACGCTTCGGCGTGCATGTCCACCGTGTCGACGAGTGTTCCGTCGACGTCAAAGATCACCGTCTTAATCATGTTCCTTGTTCCTGCCCTTATGATCGTGGCAGCAAAGTTTGTCTAAATGAATTTGCGAACATGTTTTCTTCAAAGCCAAGGAAGTTTTTCGCGAAGGCTGGGAAATTTTGTTGCGACGCTGCGCGACGGACCAGTTCCGCAAGCCCGGCGACATCGTTTGTTTCCAGTGCGCCTCTTTGCCGGATCAGGATGCCTGGCGGGTTTGCAGTTGAATTTTATCTAATAACTGGAAGGCGAGATGTTTTTCATTGCGATCGCTGAGTTCGCAATGTTGGGTCAAAGCCAGCGAAACGTCGTGAAGGTCGAGGTAGACGAGTCCTAAACCATAGTGCGCGCGAGCGCTGTGAGGATCGAGATCTAGTGCTTGCCGAAAAGCTTTAATCGCCTCAGCGTAGCTGCCGACGTTGAAGTACGCAAAGCCAAGGTCATTGCGCAACTCCGGATCCTGAGGCGCCAGCACGATCGCCTTTGCATATACTTTGAAGGCATTAACAAATTGGCCGAGTTCATCGTAGGCAGCGCCAAGATACTTATAGGCAGTGACGAATTTTGGACGTACTTCGAGCGCCGCCAGATAGGCTTTGACGGCTTTAGGAAGTTGGCCCATCCGGTGGTAAGTAAGGCCTAACTCTACTCGCGCCTCAGCCAGGTTTGGATCCGCGCGCGTGGCGAGTTTCAATTCCGCGACCGCGTCTGCATAGCGTCCCTCCGCTGCCAGGCGCACACCTTTGTCAAGATGCATTTGCGCTTGCATGAGCATTTGGGGATCTTGGCCCTTCAGGCGGTTAAAAATGTCTCCTAGCATCGCATCCTCTGAAACTGCGTGTCGTCAATACTCACTGACCGAAAGAACCGGTACTCCGCCGAGTCGTAACGCCGTCTTCACCTTATTCCGATCCAACTGGAGGTTGGACGTGCCGCTTCCGGAAGATGTAAAAGTTGGCGCTAAAAAATCTCCGGTACTATTGAACTTGGCTACTACAAATGCGCCCAACGATGTTCCATTACCACCACCACTTCGATCGAGGACGCCACCGCCAAGCACGAGCACCAAACCCTCGAACGTCTGACTGCCATTCATTGAGAGTGTGCCGGTAACAACTAACAGTCCTTTCCCGCCGGCGCTGGGAAGAGAAACATTGCCGTCCACAAACGTAAAAAGCCCGTCGCTGGTGCCGGCTCCGAATTCGGTGGGAGCAGCGTCGCCACCCGCGGTATTGAAGTAGCGATCGCAGCTCGAGCTCGTGCCGCTGCTGCATCCGTAAAACTGCTGCTTGGACGCTCTTCTAAGTTGCTCGACGAATGCGCGCGCGCCAAACACAGGATCTGAGGTTGTCTGGAGCCATTTGGGCAGAAGCGCCAAGTCCGCCGGCAGCGTAGCCTGCTTCAAAATCGGAGTCAGGCCAGTCGGGTCGCCCCGCACTCCAGTTGGGTTATTACTCTTAAACGTAGAGAGGTTGGTGAAGTCGGGAGTGGTTGTAACCATGAACGCGGGCAGGGGCTGTCCGCCTGCATTATCAACCCCAGAGTACACGTAGTTGGCGCTGCTGCCGATCGAGATGGTTGACGCGGTGGTTGAATCATTGCCGGCGCCGCGGACCACAAAAGCCGCGACGGGATCGTAGTTAATGCCGAAACGACTGACCATCATTTGCAGGTTCTTTGAAGCGCCACGTGGGCCGTAACCTACAACCTTAACGATCAGGCGGCTTGGCTCAGGTGAATTAACGGTCGTTTGCAGAGTGGTGGCCGTACCGTCGGCAGGTAATTGAATACTTTGGCTGGGCATCGTGAACAACGTGCCGGCGCCTGGGACCTCAATCGTTTGATTCGGGAAATTCAGCGACACGATACTGCTCGTCGCAGTTATCGATCCTGAGAACGTGCCTTTAACAGAGACGGAGATCGGTGTACTGCTTCCTATTGGCAGCGGCGCGGCTTCAGTAATTTGCAGAGTAAAGGTGGTGATCTGGGTGGCGAACGCGATCGACGTGCTGTTCTTCACCCCCGAAAAAGCGATCGTGCCGAGAGCCGGATTGCCGTTCGTGGTGATATTTGTCGACGCTTGTGGAGTATAGGTAACTGAGACACCACCACCCAAAGATAAGCTGGAAGACGAGGTGCTTATGGAGCTGTTGTTAAAGGCGCCGCCGGTGGAATAGATGACTTCTCGCGAATTCTCCGGGTCAGTGATCTCGGTGATGGCATATGCCATTCCGGTGGAGGATGAATAAGAAGGGCTTAAAGTTACGCGCTGTGGATCATTACTCGGCCAGCTATAGTTAAGCCAGCGAGAAAGTCGAGCTATGCCGGAAGCGGGGTTGTTCGACGTGCCGACATTTATCGCATTCTTAAAATTGATTTTCGTGCCGTCGTTACTATTGGGCGCAACGTTACCTCGCAAAACATTGAGCGCGTCTTGCAGACCGGCCTCGGCGGCATAGTAAGCTTGCATTTCATCGGTCGAACTAATCGCATTCGTCGCCGAAATGGTGGTGGTGTGAAGTAGCATCAGGGCCCCTGCAAGAATGAGGAGAGAAGAAAGAAGCACGGTAAGCAGGGCTGCGCCGCATTCACCCTTCCGCTTCATTTCTTTGCCAATCACAACTGTCATTTTCGGACCCATGAAATCTCCTGAATCAGTAATTACTAACGTCGGCATTGCGCAAATAAGCATCCGATACGAGCTGAACGCGTGAGGCTGGTTGATAACCTGGCGCACCCCGGGTGCCGCGAGCTGTTAATTGAACGCAAACGCTAATGACGATGTATTTGGTATCGCTCTTTGAGGTTACTTCAGACGAACTTGCTGTAATGTCGCAGTCATTATTTAAGGTGTAAGTAACTTTCGCCGGGTAGTAGCGGATCTTCAGCGCATCTACGCGGTTGGCCAGCACCGTCGTTTGATTTTGCGTGCCGATGTCGAGTCGCACGATGTAGCTCTCGGTGCCCGCACTGTAAAGCGAATACTTAACATCCTCGTTTCTATCACTGATGCTGTTGCTGCTGGCGTAGCGATCGAAAGCATTCAAGTTTGCTCTAACGCGAATGGAAGTTTCACCAGAGTCAGCGGCCACGATGCCGTTATTCGCCAGACCGAAACCGGTATTGGCGATCTCGCGCGTCATGATGTTGAGGGCACGTTGAGCATCGGCCAAGGCATCTGTTTTCTGGTTCTCACGAGCACGTGCATTGAAAGAACCGGCCAGCAGTCCACCGGTCAATCCCAGAACCGTAATGGTAATCGTCATTGCGATTAGCAATTCCATTAGCGAAAAACCGCGATCCAGGCGTCGTGCAGTTGGTTTGAGCATAGACAACTTCTTAATGAAGGAGTTCACCCAAGGTTGGAGCCCGTCGATGAACTGGTACGCTTTGTATAGACCACGACTTGACCGCGCATCCAGCCCTCTGTTCCCGCGTAAACGTTACCGCTGGTGCTCCGGCCTCGAGGCGTAACGACGATTCGAATGCTCTTTAGCGTAGTAGAGACGTTGGTAACCGTTACGTCGACGGTATAGGTTTGTGATTCTGTAGGGCCGATCGTCACGACTGCCGACGACGAAATGCAGGAGGTAAAAGAATCGGCGCGCAGTTGCTCGAGTTTACGCTGTGCGGCCGTTACCGCGCCCGCACGAATGGCAGCGGCGGAGTTGTACTTGAGGGCATAAACAAATAGCGGAAGTACGCCGCAAATAACGATCATTAACAACACCATCGCGATGCAGGTTTCAAATAAGGTAAAGCCGGATTTTTCTTGGTGAGCTTTTATCTGCATGGTGCGTGCTTTCGTCGGGAATCAATTCGTCACGTTTACTTTAACGACTAGCGAGGACCCGCACTGTGAGGTGAACGTGACGTTGTATGGGCCACGCAACGTGTTTTTGGACACGACGGAAAACGTTTGCCCGTTGAATACAGTTTGCGAAGCGGGCGAAACCGTCAGGTTCGACGGGAATGTGGCCACGACCAGACTTGGATTACTCATGCTCACCAGCACACTGCCCGTAGTCCCGCCATTCTTTCTGATACTGATACTTGATGAGTTAACGTGAATGGTGCACGAGGGAGGCCCCGCATCCGCTCCGATGCCACCGCCCGAGAGATCCATACAAGGAGTGTTATCGGAAACTGTCGCACCGCTAACGACGAGGCGGCTATCGATACTATCGGACGAGTTTACGCCGTTGTTGTAAGTGACGTTAGGCAGCGTCGGTTGCTGGTTTTCGACCGTTACGTCACCCGAACCGGATACATCAACGCTCAGGCCGTGGTTCAGTGAATCGTTAACGGCAAACGTCGTCACGCAGCTAGAACCGGCGGTCAGTGTGCGGCCACGCCAGTTAAAGGTCACATTCGGCAGGTCCGAGCTGGCTAACTGAACCCCGTCCTGAAACGTAAACGTTCGCGTAGTCGGAGTGCCGATATTATTGAAGTCCATCGTTACCGAATACGTTTTCGTATTAGAAAAACTCACTGTGGACGTGCCGTGTCGGCGAACCGCATCAACTCGGGCTTTCTCCATGTACGACGCAAGCTGTCGCACCGAATTTTGTACGCGCAACGCTGAGCGAGAGGATCTAATTTGGAATAACGCAAAGCACGAAATGCCGCCGATGATGGCTAACACAATCACCAGCTCAACGGTGCCGATACCGTGATTGCCGCGACGTTTTTGTGCAGTTGGAGTTTCCATGTGAAGTCTGAGGCTGTTCCAAGCTCGTGGTCTGGTTCTACTGGGGCGGATTGCCCCTTGGCAGCGGGTAGGACCGCCACGCGGTAGGATCCACCTTTGCAAGATAGCAGGATCAAAAACTCTCGCGCATGAGCAGGCGCTCCCTTTTTTGAGGGACATCCTTCCCGGATAGGACCTGGTGGAACGTAGTACCGATCTACCGGAGAGAATAGTGCAAAGGAACTAGGCGGAGCCGGCCTGGTTCACGAATTGCCGTCGCCGATGCGGTGCTTGACCGCATACATAACGAGTTCGAGCCGGTTTTCGACTTCCAGCTTGCTGTAGATTGAGGAGAGGTGATTGCGCAGAGTGTGTTCGCTCATATTCAGATGAGCGGCGATCTGCTTATTGGTTGAATGCCCTTGCTGAATCATGACCTCGATGATCTCGCGCTCGCGGGAAGTGAGGGTCGCGATTTTGGCTGTTTCCGGTGAGACGTGATTACTCGAGTGGTCGAGCAGCTTACTGAACACTCGGCCGGTCGCCGCTCGATCGAGCCAGATTTCGCCCTGGCAAACCTTCTTGATTGCTTTAAGTATGATTTCGGGCGGCGCCTCTTTTTGCACTACGCCGCGTGCTCCGGCAAGCACCGCACGATCGTGCGTGTCTGCGTCGCGCACTCCGGTAAGAATGAGCACAAACGCGCTCGTTACTTCACGCAAGCCCGGCATTGAATCAAGACTGTTTACGCCGTGTAGATCGATATCGAGCAGGATGACGTCCGGCTGTTGTCGCTCGAGAATTGCCAATGCCTCGGGAATGTCTGAGGCGGTCCCAATCACCTGCATGTTAGGGCCATCACTTTCGATCAACTTTACCATGCCCCAGAGAAAGCTTTGGTGATCGTCGATGAGCAAGATGCGTATTGGATTTTGTGAGGATGCTGTCATTGTCTCCTCTACATCGGGACGATGATGGAAACGATTGTACGCTCCGCATCGTTCACATTAACAGAGGCCCGCCCGCCGAGCGCGACGACGCGCTCCGTAATCGAACGAGGAGTAAAGGAATTGCGACTTTCGCCGTCCGAACACTCATTCTCAATCTCGAGAACTATATCACCGTTAGCGGACGCCATGCTGATTCGAGCTCGGGTGGAGGCTGTATGCCGCGTGATGTTGCTCAATCCCTCCTGCACGATCTGAAAAAGTTCCGCCGCTAAGCGATCGTTCATGTTCAGGTCGCCGGCGATCTCGACGTCCACCTGAATACCGTAGAATTCGCCCAATCGCCTGGCATGTCTCTGCACGGACGAAGCGACCACGTTCATACGTTCACTCGAGCCCGGCTCCTGTAAGCTACCGACGTAGGTACGTAGATCTTTTATGACGGATTCCGTCTTCTCCGCCAGCTCGGCGAGCCCGCCGGCGATCGGATCGCCCGGCGCCACCGTTCTACACAAAGCGTCGAGGCCCAGTTTCAGGCCGATGTACGGCTGAATCGCGCTGTCGTGTATGTCGCGAGAAATTCTCTGCCGTTCATGTTCGGAGGCCTGTGAAGCAAGCCGGTCTACAAGCTGGATGTGGTCAATCATGGGCATAACATGGTCCATGACCTGGCGCAGAAAGTCTACGTCTGAATAGTTGAAGTGCCGGCCTTTTGACATGAGATAAAGGCGGCCCATGAAAGTGTTACGTTGGTAGACCGGGATGGTGATAAAAGAATCGCTGTCGAGTAAATCCGAAATCAATGCGTACGTTTCACAGTCGACATCTTTCACCCGCTCTCCCGACGAGAAATTGTAAGTGCAGCAGGGCGTCTTCCTGAACCACCGCTTTCCCGAACGATGATGCCAGGTAACGGCCCACTCGGGCGGCCACGCTAACAGTTGCGCCGCCTCAGTGCCGACGGACTCAACCCGACTCACGAATTGCGGCTGCTTTCGATCGACGCGCCTGAGAATATGTGTGTTCGTGACCTGACGCATGTTGATGACCAAACAGGTGTCCGCATCGTAAAACTCACGAAGCTTTCTCATCACGGAACCGATTGTCTGGTCGACTCCGAAGCGCGGGTTAGACGATCTGCTCACATCCTTGAGCAGTGCCAGCCGGCGCTTGTGCGTCGTTTCCGACCCACCCCAGTAGGCCATCAGGTAACCGATGATCGCGAGGTAGACGGATCGCAAAAGAAACCGGTTTGTTTCAACCGGGGTAGGAGTTGTGTAGTATCCGATTGTGAGAAAGAGGAGCGTAGAGACAATGGTGACTTTCAAACCCGCCTTGTAACCGGAGCCAAAGGAAGCGGCCAGAATGACGAAGAAAAAGAAAAAGAAGAACAGGCTGTTGGTTCCGCTGCTTAACGAGATGAGCAGCAAGTACCAGGCGACGTCGATCCAGTAGAGGGGAACGCGTCGAAATGCTGGTTGGCGTCTGAGGGAGAGAAAGTAGACGGCTGCGCTGTAAACCGTGTAGAGAGCCAGCGTGGTGTAGGTAATGTTGACCAGCCGATCTGGTTCTGATGGATCGACGTAGATGATGATCAAAGCCGACAGGGCGAGGACAAACCGGGTGAAGTTGACCAGGCGTTCGTCAACCGATTCGATGGCTTGGTTTTCTATCATCTTCCGCCACTAGCATCTATAGCAGTAAGCGTTGTCTAGAGCAATCAATGTTTTGGCGGTAGTGACGGGCTCCAAACCCTTCTTGCCCACCACTCAGAAGGCTTAAGAAATGGCCGACCCTCAAAAGTCTCGCTTTAGATTGCTTAGATTAACGTCGCGCGGTAGCTACTCGCTCAGTTTCTCAGCCTCGTTCGGCTCCTCTCCGGTGCGTTGATTAGGGTCTTTACGTAGCTTCATGTGAGTCGTGTCCCCGAGTTCAGTCGCTAAGCTCGAGTGTCTCCAAGATCGCGGCAACGTCGCGGGGACGTGAGCCCTGGAGCTTTCGCAACCCATCCTTCACGATCCATCCAGTGTGTGGATTACGCGAACGCGACCAGTGCCGGCAGATGTTAAGAACGAACTCTGGATACTTGCCACTCGCGTTACGAAGCACATTGGCCACGGACTTCCTGACATACAGTTCAGGGTCGCTCCGAAGCGTCTCAAGGATCGGCCGGATGGCCTGCGGATCTACCTTCACGATGCCACGCAGCCCCTCACTTGCGGCACGCCGGACATTCGCGTCACGGTCCTCGGCCCACCGTCGCGCAGTATCAAGGACCGCGGCTGGATGGCGTTTACCGATCTCGACCAGCGCCGTGGCAGCCACCTCGCGAGTCTGCCATTGATCGCTCGCTGCCAGCTTCTTGAGTTCGGGGAAGACGATATTGGGTTCGACACGACCTCGGGCAAGAAGCTCCTTGATGTCATGAATCTTAGCGATCACAGCAACGTCTAGGCGCCCCTCTTTCCGACAATCACGCCAATCACTAGACCACCAATGGCGCCCAGGATGAGAATTGGAGCATACGCTTTGGTGATTATGGCATCAGGCAGACTCAGCAGGATCCCGAACACAAGACCCTGCGCCCATGGCGGCAATGGGAGACGCGCAGCACCGATTACAAAACCAATCGCGAAGCGGTTCAGAAATGCGCCGGTCAGTGCGGCAGTCTTATCAGGGAAGGACAACGGAATCATTGAGGCGGCAGAGAGGGCGCCGTAGATGAGTCCGCAGATAGTTCCAAGCATGATTCGAGACATGTAAGCCTCCATCGAAGCGGGCTGGGCTGAACGATTCGATTAAACCACGGCCCGCAGCAAGATCCGCCAACGAATAAACGTTGACTTTGCTTTTCTCGCGAAGTAGATTCCGGCACATTGTAAATACTATTGGCCCTCGCTGGCATTCGAGCAAACTTTAAGCCCAGAGCTTTGCAGGACGCCACGCTCGTTTCAGGTGTCTTGTCTTCGTTTTCTGGTCGCAAACGCATAATCATAAAAAACGTGCGTTCCTCCAGTCAGTACCTCTGACGTAAACCCGTATTAATCGCTACCTGTTCCCCACGCAGATAGTACTGGTTAACACCAACCTTGGAGCATTTATACGCCAAGTCCGCAAAGGAGACCCCATGGCTAACATTTCCAAACGAAATAGGCGGCGAGAAAGGGAAATACGAAACGCTGCGAAGAACCGGCGCGAGATAATCGCAGCACGCCTGAGCCGTCGTGACCTGATCAAAGCAGGTTTGCTGACGAGCGCCGGTTACTTGATCCAGAAGAATGGCTTGAGCGCACGCGCTCAGTTCGGCGGCGGCGGTAGCTTCGGCGGCAGCAATTGCGACCGGCGATGGTTTGACGGTACCGGTGGTAATGGTACGCCGGTGAGCCCGCCAACAACCCCATTCGTTGAACCCATGCCTATCCCGCCAATCGCACAACCAGTCGCGTCGCTCAGTCCGGCGCCGACAGTAAATCCAAACACGGCAGCCGGCGAAGCACGTACGCGCCCGCACCAGGCGCTCACAACCCTGCCACCGCAGAAGTTCTACGAGGTCCATCAACGCGAAGCATTGATCAGTGTGCATCCCCAACTGCCGCT
>Ga0081539_10002491_pt1 | contig 25867 bp, 25 predicted proteins | sample TabmetS4T2R2_FD_71023 | JGI IMG/M metagenome (GOLD analysis project Ga0081539, IMG submission 71023) | Tabebuia heterophylla rhizosphere microbial communities from the University of Puerto Rico - S4T2R2 | ecosystem: Host-associated > Plants > Roots > Rhizosphere ...
CACGCTGCTCGTCGCGCTCGGCCGCAAGCCGCAGACGACGGGCCTGGGGCTCGACACGGTCGGGCTGCCGGACGACCGCCCGATCGACGTCGACGCACTCATGCGCGCCGAGGGCAACCCGTGGCTGTACGCGATCGGCGACGTCAACGGCCACGCGCTCTTCACCCACATGGGCAAGTACCAGGCCCGGATCGCCGCGGACCACATCCTCGGCGAGGACACGTCGCTCTCGCACCTCGGCGACGGGCCGGGCAGCCCGCGAGTGATCTTCACCGAGCCGCAGGTGGCGGCGGTCGGCCACACGACCGACACGGCGGACGAGGCGGGGCTGGCGGTCGACGTCGTCGAGACGTCGACGTCGGGGAACGCCGGCGGGTCGTTCTACGGCCGCAACGCGCCGGGCACGGCGCGGCTGCTGATCGACCGCTCGCGCAACGTGATCGTCGGCGCGACGATCACGGGCGCCGAGGTCGGGGAGATGCTGCACGCGGCGACGATCGCGATCGTCGCCGAGGTGCCGCTCGAGCGGCTCCGCCACGCCGTCCCCTGTTTTCCGACGCGCAGCGAGATCTGGCTGTCGCTGCTGGAGAAGGCGGGCGTCTGACCCCTTAACGAAGTTGACACGAAGAGAGCCGCTTGAGGAGCCCCTCGCTCCGGCGAACCGGACCGAGTTATAGGCGGCGGGCCTTTCACCTCATGGCCTCGCTCTTCGCGACTCACCTTCGTGTCGAGAGGCAACCTACGAGCCGGGCCTGCGGCGCGCAAGGGGGCGGCTCACACCGACCGCGCATCTTCCGGGGAAATGTGCTCACGCGCCCAGAGCGCGGCCTGCGTGCGGTCGGTCACGCCGAGAACCTGGAAGATCCGGCTGACGTTGTTCTTGACGGTCTTCTCGGCGATGCCGAGCCGCCGAGCGATGACCTTGTTCGGCGTCCCCTCCGCGATGAGCGAGAGGATCTCGCGCTCGCGGTCCGTGAGCTGCTCGAGCGGGCCCGGCGTACGACGGCCGGCGATGAGCTCGCGCGCCGCCTTCGGCGCGAGCGGCGACTCGCCGCGCGCCGCGGCACGGACGCCGCGCAGCAGCTCGTCGGGCTCGGCGTCCTTGAGCAGGTAGCCGATCGCGCCCGCGTCGAGCGCCGCCACGATGCGGTCGCGATCCGAGAACGACGTGAGGACGACGACCTGGGATTCCGGGGAGCGCGCGAGAAGCGCACGGGTGGCGGCGATGCCGTCCATGCCCGGCATCGACAGGTCCATGAGGACGACGTCCGGCTTCGCCGCATACGCCAGCTCCACGGCCTCGGCGCCGCCCGCCGCCGTCGCGACGACCTCGACGTCGGTCGCGCCCGAGAGGAGCTGCTCGAGCCCCGCGCGGACGAGCCCGTGGTCGTCGGCGACGAGGACGCGGATCACCACGGGACCTCGACGCGTAGGGTCGTCCCCTTGCCTGGCGCGGACTCGATCCGCAGCTCTCCGCCGGCGTCGGCGGCGAGGTCGCGCAGGACGCTGAGGCCGAAGTGCCCATGGTCCGGGCGGTCGGCGACGGCCGGCAGGTCGATGCCGCGGCCGTCGTCACTGACCGCGAGCGTTGCGCGCCCGTCGATCGCTCGCAGCGCGATGCGGATGCTCCCGGCGCCGGAATGCGTGTGCGCGTTGCGCAGAGCCTCCTGGGCGCTGCGGTAGAGGAGCTGCTCGGTCGCCTCGCGGAAGGCAGGTTGGCCTTCGATGTCCAGTCTGGTGTCGATACCGCGCGCGCTAGACGTCCGCGCCAGGTCGCCCAGGGCGGCGACGAGGCCGGCGCGATGCAGGCTCGCGGGGAAGATGTCGACGAGCAGCGTCCGCAGCGCGCGGACGCTGTCGCGGATCGCCGCCGCGGCGCGCCGCAGGGCGCTCTGGGCATCGCCTTCGACGCGTTCGGCCTCCGCCGCGAGCGCGTAGGAGACGCCCACGAGATCCTGGACGACGCCGTCGTGCAGGTCGGCCGCGATCCGCCGCCGCTCCGCGTCGGACGCCTCGAGCGCGCGGTGCAGAAGCGCTTCGCGCTCGCGCTGACCCCGGCGCAGGCGTTGAGCGAGGCCGCGCGCGAGGGCCAGGTTGACGAGTTGCAGGAGCAGCAGCGCGGCGAGAACGGCGGGCGCGAAACTCAGCCACATCCGGCGGCCACTGGCCGACACGGCGCTGAACCGCTGGTATGCCTCGAACATCAGGGGCCGGCCGTCGGCCATGTGGATCGGGAGGTACACCTCGAGCAGCTTCCGGTCGGCGCGCTCGAAGCGGTTCTCCGGGCGGGTGAGGTCGCTCACCTCGGCATCGACGGGCGCGCTGGGGTCGCGCAGTGCCTGCTGCTCGTCGGCGCCGAGCACATAGCGACTGCCGATCAGACGCGGCTCGTCGGAGTAGACGATCCGTCCGTCGGGGGTCCAGAGCTTCACCCTGACGATGCCGTCGCGCAGGACGCGCCGGCGCACGACGCGGTCGAGGCGCGCCAGGGCGGCGGGGTCCCCGGCGAGCACGCGCTCGTCGAGCTCCGGCTCGACGATGCCCTCGCCGGCAAGCCGGGTGAGCTGCTTGGCGTCGCGGATCGCCTCGCTCGTTCCGATCTGGCGAGAGGCCGCGACCGTGACGAGGCCGATCACGAGCGTCGCCACGAGACCCGACACCGCGAACTGGAGGACGGGTGACCGGCTCGACAGCTTCATGGCCACGGATCGACAGTAGCGCCGGGGTCCCGGGACCAAAGGCCCATGGACGGCGGGACCAGGACGAGCCGACACTGCGCAGACCAAGCGATTTCCCGAGGAGGCACTACATGTCAGACCGCAAGAACCGCTCGCTCGTGACGGTCGCCGCCGTGGCCGTGCTCGCGCTCGGCGGCGGTGCGCCCGCCGCACTCGCGCGCCACGGCGCCGACGACCCAGCCGGCCACGACGCCGGCGACGACAACGGCGGCGCGCGCGTGACGCTCGCGGTCGCCGCCCGCCAGGGTGCCGACGACCCGGCCGGTCACGACGCCGGCGACGACCGGCGCGCACGCCGCGCCAAGCACGCCCGCCGGCACCGCAAGCACCACCGCGCCCACGCCGCGCGCCATGGCGCCGACGACCCCGCCGGCCACGACGCAGGCGACGACCGCGGCGGCCGCTGACCCTCCACCCGGCCCCGGTCGCCGCGCGCGGCTGGGGCCGCTGAAGGAAGGCGAGCAACAAAAAAGACGCGAAGGCCATCGCTCGAGGAGCCCCTCGCTCCGGCGAACCGGACCGAGATAGGCGGCGGGCCTTTCACCTCATGGCCTCGCTCTTTGCGACAACCTCCGCGTCTGGACAGAACCTAGGCGGCGCGCGGGCGCCGCACAAGAGGCCGGCGGACGTCCACGCCGCATCTTCCGGGAATTCGTATCGATAGCCCAACGAACACCCGCGTGTGGGCAACAAAAAGACGCGAAGGGAGCCGCTTGAGGAGCCCTCCGCGCCAGTGCAAGCACCGTCGCGGACGGGGCGGCGGGCCTCTCACCTCGGTGGCCTCGCTCTCTGCGTCTCGACCTTCGCGTCTGACGGGCGACGCTACCCGGCGCCCGCTTCGCCGCGCAAGCCCCGGGCGGCCCGGATTCCCGCAACGTGCGCCGAAATCCGGGGCGCGCGCTGCGTCAGCAGCACGCCCGACACGACCAGCGCGGCGGCGACGACGGTGCGAACGCCGAGCGGCTCGCCGAGCAGCAGCGCCGCGAATCCCATCCCGAAGACCGGCACGAGCAGCGAGAACGGGGCGACGGTGGAGGACGGGTACACGCGCATCAGATACGCCCACAGGCCCCAGCCGACGGTGGTGGCCGCGAACGCGATGTAGGCGACCGCGGCGACGCCGCCGAGGTTGATCGAGGCGAGCGCATCCCCGACCGCCCGCGGCCCCTCGAAGGCGAGCGAGAGCGCGAGCAGCGGCAGCGGCGGCACGACGCACCAGTGCGTCATGAAGCGGAACGGGTCGGCCGCAGCCGCGCGCCGGATCGCCACGTTCCCGACGCCCCACGCGGCCGCGGCGGCGATGACCAGCGCGAATCCCGCCGGCGTGGCGGCGCCGCCCAGCCCGCTCGCCACGAGCGCGAGCCCGGACGTCGCGAGCACGAGGCCGGCCGCCGCCACGGGCCGCACGCGCTCGCGCAGCAACACGGCGGCGAAGCCGATCGTGAAGAACGCCTGTGCCTGGAGCACGAGCGACGCCAGCCCGGCCGGCATCCCCACGTCCATCCCGACGAACAGCAGCGAGAACTTCACGATCCCGATCGCGACGGCGACCGCGAGCACCCACCGCCACGGCACGCCCGGCCCGCCGCGCATGAGCACCAGCGGCAGCGACGCCAGCGCGAACCGCAGGGCCGACAGCAGCAGCGGCGGGAAGTCCTCGAGCCCGACGTCGATGATCACGAAGTTCAGGCCCCAGATGGCGGCGACGAGCACGGCGAGGGAGACGTGGACGGGGCGCATCGCAGCCCATGGTGGAGGCGCCGCGTCCAAAGTTCCAGTTGCGATTTCTTGGCCGGACCGTAAGCTCCGCTTTCGCATGCTCGACGTCCGCCGCCTCCGCGTCCTACGCGAGCTCGCCGCCCGCGGGACGATCGCCGCCACCGCCGACGCTCTCGGCTACACCGCCCCCGCCGTCTCCCAGCAGCTCGCGGCGCTCGAACGCGAGGCCGGCGTCGAGCTGCTGGAGCGCAACGGCCGCCGCCGGCAGCTCACGCCCGCCGGCGAGGAGCTCGTCGCCCGCACCGAGGGCATCCTGCGGGAGCTCGAGGCCGCCGAGGCGGCGATCGAGCGCACGACGACCCAGGTCGCGGGCGTCCTGCGCTGCGCCGCTTTCGCCAGCGCCCACCGCACGCTGCTCCCGCGTGCGATCGCCGACCTCGCCCTCCGCCACCCCGACCTGCGCGTGACCACCAAGGACCTCGAGCCCGAGGAGAGCCTCCCCGCGCTCAAGCTCGGCGAGCTCGACCTCGCGCTGGCGCAGGAGTACGCGTTCGCGCCCAACCCGAAGGACCCGGCGCTCGAGCGTACAGACCTGCTCGAGGACCAGGTCCGGCTCGCGCTGCCCGCCTCCCATCGGCTCGCAGAGCACCCCGAGGTCGACGTCGCGCAACTCGAGACCGAACCCTGGATCGCCGGCAAGGTCGGCTCGTCCTGCCACCTCGTGGTCATCCACTCCGCGCGCCAGGCCGGCTACGAGCCGCGCATCGCGCACGTGACCAACGACTTCCAGGTCGCCTACGCGCTCGTGGCCGCCGAGGCCGCCGTCGCGCTCGTGCCCGAGCTCGCCGGACCTCCGCCGCCCGGCGTGGTCACGCGCGCGGTGGCCGGCGCGCCGCCGTACCGCCGGATCTACGCCGCCGTCCGCGCGGGGAGCAGCCAGCGACCGGCGATCGCCGCCATGCTCGACGCCCTAGTTCGACGCCCGTCGAAGGTTTGATACTCCCCCACCCCGTCCGAGCGGCCCCCGTTCCGGCGCATCGTCGTGTTCACGGGGCTGCCCGGCGCGAGCTAATAGCGGCTGCGCAGCGCCCGTTCCATCTCGCGCTTCATCTCGCGCTCCTTGATGGACTGGCGCTTGTCGCCGACGTCCTTGCCGCGCGCGAGCGCGATCTCGACCTTCGCCCGGCCGCCAGAGAAGTACAGCCGCGTCGGCACCAGCGTGAGGCCCTTCTCCCGCGTCTTGCCGATCAGCCGCTCGATCTCGCGCTTGTGCATGAGCAGCTTGCGTGAGCGCTCGGGCTCGTGGTTCTCGCGCGACGCCGGGGCGTAGGGCGGGATGTGGACGTTGTGCAGCCAGACCTCGCCGTCGCGCAGCGACGCGTAGCCGTCCTTGATCTGCGCCTTGCCCTCGCGCAGCGACTTGACCTCGGTCCCGGTCAGCACGAGACCGGCCTCCCACTTCTCGAGCAGGTGGTAGCGGTGCCTGGCCTGGCGGTTGTTGGCGATATCAGCCAATTGCAGTCGGGTATCTAGACTTTCAAGACGATGTTCTCGTTCCCGAATCCCGTCAACGAGAAGGCGGCGCGGGTGGTGGCCGGCGTGGTGATGGTAGTCGCGCTCGTCACGCTGGCGACATCGGCCTACTGGCTGCTGATCCCGCTCGCCTACGGCTTCTGGGCGCGCGTGCTGACCGGCCCGACGCTGAGCCCGCTCGGCGGGATGGCCACGAAGGTCGTCGCTCCCCGCCTCGGCGACCCGAAATACGTCCCGGGGCCGCCGAAGCGCTTCGCACAGGGCATGGGCGCGGCGATGACGACCGCGGCGGCGATCCTCGCGGTCGCCGGCGCGACCACCGCCGCGGACGTCCTGCTGGTGATGCTCGTCGCCGCCGCCGGCCTCGAGTCGATCCTCGCCTTCTGCCTGGGCTGCCAGGTCTTCGCGCTGCTCATGCGCGCCGGGCTCGTCCCGGACTCGGTCTGCCTGGAGTGCGCGGCGCTAGACCTCGACAGGCGATAGGTCGACGCGCCCCCGCGGCCCGTCGACGCGCTCGACCTGCACCGTGACCTGGTCGCCGAGCCGGATCGCCTTGCCGCTCTGCGCGCCCAGGAGCATCGTCTCGAGCTCGTTGAGCTCCCACCAGTCGCCGCGCAGCCGCCGCACCGGCAGCAGCCCCTCGTAGCCGTCGCCGAACGAGACGAACGCCCCCGCGCCGATGACGCCGGTCACCTCGCCGGCCCACTCGGTGTGCCAGCCGCGCTCGAACAGCTCGGCCTCGAGCAGGAAGCAGCGGGCGACGTTGTCGGCTGCGCGCTCGATGCTCATCGCGTCGCGCTCGCGCTGCGACGACCACTCGGCCGCAGCGTCGAGCCGCGACACCGCCGGCTGCTCCTCGCCCGCCCCGATCGCGTTCAGCAGCGAGCGGTGGCAGACGAGGTCCGGGTAGCGCCGGATCGGCGACGTGAAGTGGCAGTACGCGGCCGAGCGCAGCCCGGCGTGGCCGAGGTTGCGCGGCGAGTAGTACGCCTGCTTGAGCGACCGCAGCACGAGCGAGGTGAAGGCGATCCGCCCGCGCCCGTCGCGCCGGTGGACCTCGCGCGTCACCAGCCGCGCCATCTCGGCCACGCCGTCGGCCGCCTGCTGGGGCGTCATGGTCTCGGGCAGCGGCGGCGTCGGGATGTCGAGCGACGCGAGCTGCTCGGCCAGGTGCTGCACGCGCAGCGGCTCCGGCCGCTCGTGCACGCGGTAGAGCGCGGGCAGCTTGCGCGTCTCCAGCAGCGTCGCCACGGCCTCGTTGGCCGCGATCATCAGGTGCTCGATGAGGCGGTGCGACTCGGTCTGCTCGCTCGGCACGAGGGCGGTCACGTGCCCTTCGCGCGAGAACGCGAACTCGGGCTCCTCGGACTCGACCTCCAGCGCGCCCTGCGCCTCGCGCGCCTCCTGGAGCGCGTCGGCCGCCATCCGCGCCGCGGCCAGCGGCTCCGCCCACGGCGCCTCGGCGCGCTCGCGCCCCGCGAAGATCGCGTCGACCTCGGGATAGGTGAGCCGCCGGTCCGAGCGGATCATCGTGCGGCGGAACGCGACCCGGCGCCGGCGCGCGCCCGCGAGCTCCATCTCCACGGTCACGGCGAGCCGGTCCTCGCCGGGCACGAGCGAGCACGCGCGGTTGGAGAGCGCCTCGGGCAGCATCGGCTCGACGGCGCCCGGCACGTATACGGACGTCCCGCGCCGGAACGCCTCGCGGTCGACGTGCGAGCCCGGCGGGACATGGGCCGCGACGTCGGCGATGTGCACCCACACCTTCACGGCGCCGTCGTCCATGAGCTCGGCGGAGATCGCGTCGTCGAAGTCGCGCGCCGACGGAGGGTCGATCGTGAACGTCGGCAGCGCGCGCAGGTCGACCCGCGGCACGTCGCGCACCCGGGACGGCGCCTCCCGGGCGTCGCGCTCGACGACCGGGTCGAACCGCCGCCGCAGCGCGCGGTCGACCATCAGGCCCTCGATCACGTCGCGCGCGACGTCGGGCCGCCCGAGCCGTCGCACCACCCTGCCGTGCCCGCCGCCGCGCCCGTGCGGCTCCACGACCACCAGGTCCCCCACCCGCGCGCCGCCGCTGCGAGGCCGGTCGACGTTGATGCGGTTGCCGCGCGCGAAGAACGGCGTGGCGGTGAGGAAGCGGCCGTGCTTGGAGAGCACGGCCACGACGCCCTGGCTCACCCGACCTCGTGCAGCGCCGCGAGCAGCGCTTCGTCGCGCGGCGTCTTCGGGTTGTCCCTGGCCCGGACGTCGGGCGTGATGCCCGACCCGCGCGAGACGCCGCCGCCGCCGAGGTTGCGCCCGCTCGGCAGGAAGTACTCGCCGACGGTGATGTCGAGCGCGCCGCCGTTGGACAGCGGCTCGATCTCCTGGAAGACGCCCTTGCCGAACGTCCGCGTGCCCACGACGGTCGCGCGGTGCCGGTCCTGGAGGGCGCCGGTGACGATCTCCGACGCCGACGCGCTGCGGTTGTTGACCAGCACCACGACCGGGATGTGCGTGTCGATCGCGCCGCCGGTGGCGTCGTAGACGCGCTCCGGTCGCGACCGGCCCTTCGTGCTCACGATGCGGCCGTCGGGGATGAAGATCGAGGCCACCGACACCGCCTCGTTGAGCAGGCCGCCTCCGTTGTCGCGCAGGTCGAGCACGACGCCCCCGGCGCCCTGCTTGAGCAGCCGCCGGACCGCCTCGCCGACCGCGTCGTGCGCCCCGGCGGTGAAGCCCGCGAGGTGCACGTAGGCGATCTTGCGCCCGCCGGCGTGGCGCATCTCGGACTTGACGACGGGGATCGAGACCTCCGCCCGCTTGAGCGTCACCTCGCGCGTGCGCTTGCCGGTGCGCACGGTGAGGCGCACCTCCGTGCCCGCCGGGCCCTTGATGCGGGTCGTGGCCTCCTGCGAGTCCTGCCCGGCGATCGAGCGGCCGTTGACCTCCGTGATGACGTCGCCCGCCTTCAGGCCGCCGCGCTTGGCCGGCGAGCCGTCGTAGACCGTGATGATGCGCAGGCCGGCCGACACGGGATCCACCGACATGCCGACGCCCTCGAAGCGGCCCTCGGTGGCCTGCTGGAAGTCGGAGTAGTCGTGCGGCGCGAAGTAGTTGGAGAAGCGGTCGTCGAGCGAGCGGACGGCGTGGTCGAGCGACTGGTTGAGCAGCGCCGTGCGGTCGACCTTGCGGTAGTAGTCGTGCGACAGCGTGTCGATCGCCTCGTCGTAGATGCGGCCGTCGGAGTCCTGGACGAGCGTGTCGCGCACCGGCCCTGGGAGGCTGCTCGGGTGGCCGCCGAGCCAGATCCCGAGCACCAGCGCCACCGCCCCGAAGAGCAGCAGCAGGGGCAGTCCGGCGGATCGGCGACGGCGCATCACCCGCACCACGGTAGCGGCGCGCCGTCAGCGGCGGCTAAGCACCGTCAGACGCGCAGGAAGCGGCGCAGCGAGATGCCCGATCCGGCGGCCGAGACCCCGACGGCCGCGGCGAGCAGCACCCCGATGAGCAGCGGGAAGTTCATCGTGTCCGGCGCGGCGATGAGCGCGAACTGCGCGGCCAGCGGGTCGACGACCGCGATCTTGAGCACGGCGAGCAGCAGGACCGCCAGCAGGCCGCCAAGCGTGCCCACGAGCACGCCCTCGATCACGAACGGCCAGCGGATGAACCAGTCGGTCGCGCCGACGAGCTTCATGACCTCGACCTCGCGCCGCCGCGCGTAGAGCGACAGCCTGATCGTGTTGGCGATCAGCAGCACCGACGCGATCACGAGCAGCGCCGCCAGCAGCGCCGTCGTGAGCTTCACGACCCGCGTCACCGAGAGGATCTTGTTCGTGTCCTCCTCGCGGTTGGAGACCTCGTCGATCGCCGAGTCGATGACCGTGCGCTGCCCGCTGGGGCCGATCGGCGTGAGCGAGTCGCGGACCTTGGTGATGTTGTCCGGCTTGTCCGGGGTCACGCGGAACGTCGGCGGCAGCGGATTGGCCGTGCCGAGCGCCTCGTAGGCGGCCTTGTGCTTCTTGCGCTCCTCGGCGTAGGCCTGATCCTTGGAGACGTATTCGATGCTGGCGACGTGCGGCGTGTCGTTGTCCAGCAGCTTGCGCACGCGCTCGATGTCCGCCTTGGTGGCGTCGTTCTTGAGGAAGACGTCGGCGATCACGCGGCCGCGGACCTCGTTGGCGGCGCCGGTGGTGGCCTGGACGACCGGGATGAAGACCCCGAGCAGCATGACCGTGACCAGCACGGTGGCCATCGCGGCGAACGAGGGCACGGCGTTGCGCTTGAGCGCCCGGAGCGCCTCGCGCAGGAAGAAGCCGAGCTTCACGGGCGGTCCTCGCGCATCCGCAGCGCGAACTCGCGGGTGCTCTCGCGGGCGGCGTAGGCGCCGGCCCGCTCGTCGCGGACGACGCGCCCGTGGGCCAGCTCGATCACGCGCCGGCGCATCTTGTTGACCATCTCGACGTCGTGGGTCGCGACCACGACCGTCGTGCCGGTCTTGTTGATGCGGTAGAGCAGCTGCATGATCCCGATCGAGGTCTCGGGATCGAGGTTGCCGGTCGGCTCGTCCGCGAGCAGCAGCGGCGGGTGGTTGACGAACGCGCGCGCCACGGAGACGCGCTGCTGCTCGCCGCCGGAGAGCTGCTCCGGCACGTTGTGCAGCTTCAGCGAGAGCCCCGTGAGGCGCAGGATGTCCGGCACCTTCTCGCGGATCTCCCGGCGGCTGCCGCCGGTGACCTGGAGCGCGTAGGCGACGTTCTCGTACACCGTGCGGTTCGGCAGCAGCTTGTAGTCCTGGAAGACGACGCCGATGTTGCGGCGGTAGTAGGGCACGCGGCGGCGCGAGATGTCGCTCAGCTCGCGGCCGGCCACGCGGATCGTCCCCGTCGTCGCCTCGGTTTCCTTGATGAGCAGGCGCATCGTCGTCGACTTGCCGGAGCCCGACTGCCCGACGAGGAAGACGAACTCGCCCGGCTGGATCGCGAACGAGACGTCCTGGAGGCCCGTGTCGCCGCTCGGATAGATCTTCGAGACGTTCTGGAACTCGATCACCGCGCCCGGCACGGGTGACCGCGGAGCGGGCGCGGGAGCGGCCTCGGGGCGCGTGCGGCGCCGGCGGACATGACGTTCGGTTGCTGCCATCGCGACCAAGGAGGGTATTCCGAGCGAAAGGGCTCACCCCTTTCCTGAAACCGACCTTGCAGCGGAGACACCATACGACGCTGGCAAGATAGGTGGATGGCGCGCATCGAATCCTCGTCGCTGCCCTCGGGGCTGCCGATCCACCGCATCGAGATCGACGGCACGCGGGCGACGACCGTGCTCGTGGCCTTCGACGCCGGCGCGCGCACCGAGCGCGCCGAGGAGAACGGCATGGCCCACTTCCTCGAGCACCTCGTGTTCAAGGGCGGCGAGAAGTACGACGACTACCGCAAGGTCAACGAGACCGCCGAGCGCATGGGCGCGGTGCTCAACGCCTACACGTCGCACGACCTCGTGGCCTTCCACATCACGTGCCGGGCCGAGGTCGTCGCCGAGGCGATCGACCTGCTGACCGACTTCGTCGGCCGCCCGCGCATCGACGCCGCCGAGCTCGACCGCGAGCGCGGCGTCGTGATCCAGGAGATCGCCCGCGCCAACGACCAGCCGTCGGTCGTCGCCGAGCACCTGATCGACCGCGCGGCGTTCGGCGACCACCCGCTCGGCCGCCCCGTGCTGGGCCCCGAGGAGCACCTGCGCACGTTCACGCGCGAGGCGATCGTGGCCTTCCGCTCGCGCCAGTGGGCGGGCGTCCGCGGCGGCGCCTTCCTCGTCGGCAACCTCGAGCACGTCCCGGAGGACCGCGAGCTGGTGGAGTCGTTCGGCCGCTTCCCGTCGATCTCGCCGGACGGATCGACCGAGCCGGCGCCGGACTTCGCCCCGCAGACGCTGGTCGAGGGCCGCGACTCCAACCAGTCGCACCTGCGCATCTCCTACCGGCCTTCGATCGACCCGCGCGACCCCGCCCAGCGCGCGGCGCTCAGCGTCTATTCGACGCTCCTGGGCGGCTCGATGGGCTCGCGCCTGTTCGACGAGATCCGCGAGCAGCGCGGCCTCGCGTACTCGGTCTACTCGGTCGACCACACGTTCGCCGACGTGCCGATCCTCCAGCTCTCGGCCGGCCTGGAGTCGGGCAAGTGCGTGGAGGCCTACACGCGGATGCGCGAGATCGTCACCGAGCTGCGCACCGACGGCCCGCGCGAGGAGGAGTTCGAGCGCGCCCGCGCCTACGCGGGCGGGCGGCGCGTGCTCGCGTTCGAGAACACCAACGCGGTCGCCCGCTACGCGGCCACCCAGTCGGTCGTCTTCGGCCAGGACATCGACCCGGACGAGGCGATCGCGGCGCTCGACCGCACGACGCTCGCGGAGGTCGGCCAGGTCGCGGCGGGCATCTCCGAAGCCGCCTCGGTGGCGTGCGTCGGGCCCCACGAGGTCGCCGAGTTCGCCGCGTAGCGGCCTTGACCGCCCGCCGGGCGGTTTGCCACGATCCGGTCGTCAGTGACTCCTGAGCTCAACCACCGCGAGCTCGAGCGCTACGTCCAGCGGGTCACGGACCGATGGCCGGTCCAGCGCGCGCTGCTCGGCGGCGCCCGTGTGGCCGACCTGCGCGGGGCCGGCGCGCAGCGCGAGCGCGGCCCCGAGTACGTGGTCGTGCTGGTCTCGGACTTCTTCGACGGCGTGCCGTGGCTCGAGCGCGTGTACGTCTGCGGCAGCCTCTGGGACGCGTACGAGATGGGCGCTCCCGCCGACATGCACTGCTACACCCCGCCCGAGTTCGAGCGCAAGGTCGAGCAGCTCGCGGTCGTGCGCGAGGCCGCCGAGCACGGGCTGGAGCTGCTGCCCGAACCGGCGTGACGCTGCGCGCGTAACGCAAGACGCCACTACCGTGTCGGAGGGGTAGATGCCGTCGCCATCGACCGTACTGCTGCGAACCCAGACGGACGAGCGCCTGGTCGCGCTCGTGCGCGCCGGCCACGAGCGCGCGTTCGACGCGATCGTCGAGCGCTATCGCAGGCCGCTCCTGCGCGCCTGCCTGCGGATCCTGCCGGAGGCGCGCGCCGAGGACGCGCTCCAGCAGGCGCTGGTCGCCGCCTGGAAGGGGCTCGCACGGGGCGACGAGGTCCACGAGCTGCGGCCATGGCTGTACCGGATCGCCCGCAACACGGCGCTGAACCAGCTACGGGTCGCGGGGTACGACCTCGACGAGCTCGTCGAGACCCTGAGCGCGGCGCACGACCCCGAGGAGGAGGTTCTCCGCCGCGCGGTCGTCCGCCAGACCCTCGCCGCGGTGGCGGCGCTGCCCGAGCGCCAGCGCGAGGCGCTGCTGCGCACCGCCGTCGAAGGCCGCGGCCAGGACGAAGTGGCACGCGATCTCGGGTTGTCCGATACCGCCGTCCGAGCGCTCGTCCACCGCGCCCGCGTGCGCGTCCGCGCGGCGGCGACGGCCGTGGTCCCGCTCCCGGTCGCCGCATGGGCGGCGGGCGCGGGCGGCACGGGCGCCGCGGTCACGCTCGCCAAGGCCGGCACGCTGGCCGTGCTCGCCGGCGGCGCGGTCACGGCGCCGTCGCTGGTCCACGAGCACGGCGGCGTCCGCCCTGCGGTGACGGGCGTCCACGAGGCGGACGTCATGCCGCGCGCCCGCCCGGCGGCCACGCGCTCGCCCGCGCGCATCGCCGCGCGCGTCGTGGTCAGCGAGACGCCCCCGCCCGTGCGCGCCGCGCAGACCCGCGCGCCGGCCCCCGACCAGCATCGCGGCCCCGGGCCCGGGACGAGGGCGCGCCACGACGACCGCTCCGGGCCCGGCGGCGGCGACGTCGTGGAGCCCGTCGAGCGGCACGAGCACAGCGGGAGCGGGAGCGGGAGCGACGACGGCTCGAGTGGCCCCGGCCCGAGCGGCGAGACCTCACAGCCCGTCCCGGTCGCGACGCCGGCCGCGACGGCCGTAGAGGATCACAGGGGGCACGGCGGCGGTGACACCGAGGAGCTGGAGGACTCTCACGGGGGTTCTGGGTCCAGCGACGACGGCCGCCACTAAAGTGCGCGTCACGTCCTGCCGTTGACCGTGTCAACAACGTAGACAAGTCATCGACCCGTACGGGAGGCACCTTGTTCCGCAGGAAGTTCGCGTTCGCCCTGATGCTGGCCGTCGCCGCATCGCTGATGCTGGCCGGCGGCGCCATGGCGAAGTCACGGGACCGCAACCACGACCGGATCCCGGACCGGTGGGAGAAGCGGTTCCACCTGTCGCTGCACAAGCAGCAGGGACGCCGGGACCAGGATCACGACGGACTGAAGAACCGCGCCGAGTTCAAGGCCCGCCTGAACCCACGAGACGCCGACACGGACGACGACGGCGTGAAGGACGGCGCCGAGAACACGGGCACGGTCGACTCGTTCGAGAACGGCGTGCTCACGATCAAGCTCGCGAGCGGCAAGACGCTCAGCGGCAACGTCGACGAGAACACCGAGATCGAGTGCGACCCGACGGCCGGCGACGACCGTGGCCATGACGAGGGCGCCGACGAGCAGGGCGACGACAACCACGAGCAGGGCGACGACAACGACGACCAGGGCGACGACAACGACGACCAGGGCGACGACAACGACGACCAGGGCGACGACAACGACGACCAGGGCGACGACGAGGACCCGGGCGACGACGACACCGAACAGTGCGGCCCCGAGGCGCTCACGCAGGGCGCCAAGGTCCTCGAGGCCGAGCTTCACGTCGTCAACGGCGACGCCTTCTGGGAGCAGGTCGAGCTGCTGACCCCGTAGACGGCGGCTAGCCGATCGCGACCATGCGCTCGATCGGCACGCGGGCGCGCTGCGCGACGGCCTCCGGGACCTTGACCTCGGGGGCCATGTCGCGCAGCGCGTCGCGCAGCTTCGGAAGCGTGATCATCTTCATGAAGCGGCAGCTCGCCGCCTCGTTGGCCGCCACGAAGTCCACGTCCGGGCGCGCCTCGCGCAGCGGGTGGAGCATCCCGGTCTCGGTGGCCACGATCGCCGTCGCCCCCGCCGGCGCGCTGCGCGCGTAGCCCAGCATCCCGCCGGTCGAGAGCATGTGCACGCCGTCGGCGCTCACGTCGCCGGCGGCGACGTACTCCATGACCGACGTCGAGCAGCCGCACTCGGGGTGGATGAGGAAGTCGGCGCCCGGGTGGGCGGCGCGCATGTCGCGGATGTCGGCCGGCCGGATGCCCGCGTGCACGTGGCACTCGCCGTCCCAGACGTGCATCTTGCGCCCGGTCGTCTTCTCCACGTAGGCGCCGAGGAACATGTCCGGCCCGAAGAGGATCTCAGTGTCCTCGCCGTGCTCGCGGTAGATGTGCTCGACGACCGCCACGGCGTTCGCCGACGTCACGCAGTAGTCGGTCTCGGCCTTCACGTCGGCGGTCGTGTTGACGTACATGACGGCCAGCGCGCCGGGATGGCGGGCCTTCCACGCGCGGAGCTGGTCGGCGGTGATCGAGTCGGCGAGCGAGCAGCCGGCGTCGGGGTCGGGGAGCAGGACGGCCTTGTCCGGCGAGAGGATCGACGCCGTCTCGGCCATGAAGTGCACGCCGCAGAACGCGATCACCTCGGCGTCGGTGCGCGCGGCCTGCTGGGAGAGGCCGAGCGAGTCGCCGACGAAGTCGGCCACGTCCTGGACCTCGGGCAGCTGGTAGTTGTGGGCGAGGATCACGGCGCCGCGCTCGGCCGCCAGCGCGCGCACCTCGTCCTGGAGCGCAGGGATGTTGTCGAGCGAGAGCAGGGTCATGTCGAGGGGAGGGCCTCCAGGGCCAGGGAGAGATCGAGCCCGGGCGCGGAATGGGTGAGCGCGCCCATCGAGACGTAGTGTAGACCCTCAATGGTCGCATAGACCAAAACTGTCTCCTCGTCGATCCCGCCCGACGCCTCGAGCTCCGCGCGCCCCGCCACCTGCCGTACGGCGGCGCGGATCTCGTCCGGGCTCATGTTGTCGAGCAGCAGCCGCGGCGCGCCGGCGCGCAGCGCCTCGTCGATCTCCGCGGGATCCCGCACCTCGACCGCGACCGGCAGGTCGGGCCGGTGCTCGCGCGCCCGCCGCACCGCCTCCCCGACGCCACCCGCGGCGGCGGCGTGGTTCTCCTTGATGAGGATCGCGTCGTACAGCCCGGCGCGGTGGTTGACGCCGCCGCCGTCGGCCACCGCCCGTTTCTCGAGCATCCGGAAGCCCGGCGTGGTCTTGCGCGTGTCGAGGATCCGGGCGCCCCCGCCCGCCTGCTCCACGGCCCGCACGACGCGCGCCGTGGCCGTCGCGACGCCCGAGAGCCGCCCGAGGAAGTTCAGCGCCGTCCGCTCGGCCGTGAGCAGGGCGCGCGCCGAGCCCTCCACGCGCAGGACGGGCGCGCCGGCGTCGCGCCACTCACCTTCCGGCCCGAGCCGCTCGACGCTCGCGTCCGGGTCCAGCCGCCGGAACACGGCCTCGGCCACGCCGAGCCCCGAGATGACGCCCGGCGCCTTCTGGGTGATCGTCGCCCGCGCCCGGGCGCCGGCGTCCACCGTCGCCTCGGTCGTCGCGTCGCCGGCGCCGACGTCCTCGGCCAGCGCCCGGTCGATCAGCTCGTCGACGTCCCGGTCCATGACTGGAGGGCGGCGTGGATGGCGTCCGCCCGCGGCGTGCGCAGGGTCAGCTTCACCGATCCCGAGCGGGTCGGGTAGATGTCGCTCGCCTCGTAGGCGAGCGTGAGCACGCCGGGCTCCTCGACCGACGACGTCACCGGGCCCGGCCCCGCCTCGAGCTGCACGCCCTGGGTGCCGCGGACGACGAGGCGGCGCGGCGTCAGGGCCAGCGAGGCGATCGTCGACTGGTGCCCGGACGTCGGCCGCTGGCCCATCGCCTCGTAGCCCCGGTAGCTGACCTCGCCCTCGAGGCGCTCCTCGAGCAGCTCCAGCCCCTCGGCCTCCAGCTCCGCCTTGAGCTTGGCGGGCAGGCCACCGCGGCCGGCCATCCAGCGCTTGATCACGGCGCCCTCCCCAGCTCGAGCCCCGCCGTCGAGCTCTCGCCCTCGTAGAGCAGCCGCCCGCGGCGCGCGAGCCGCACGCGCAGGCGGCCGGCCAGGTGCTGGTGCGACCACGGCAGCGTGCGGCGCTCGGCCGGCACGGGCACGTCGAGGATGTGCGCCGCCGCAGGCTCGGCCTCCGCCTCGACCTCCAGGCCCCGCGCGCGCAGCGCCCAGCGGCCCGGCGCGACGTCGGCGCGCACGGGCGCCAGCACGGGCTCACCGCGGCGCACGAGCCGGCCGCCGACGTGCACCACGACCGCGGTCGCCCGCAGCGGCCCGATCGCAGGGCCACCCGCGAACGCGACGGTCACGGGCTCGCCGCCGAAGTCGTGCGCCTCGCCCCACCACCACACGGGCGGGAACCCGGCGCCCCAGTTGCGCTCCACGTAGGCGGTGGCGCCGTCGAGGTCCCAGCCGCCCACCGTCCCCTCGCAGCGCGCTCGCAGCACGAGCGGGCGCCAGTACTGGCGCAGGAACGGCAGGTGCCCGAACGGTCCGGTGCCGTGCCAGGGGCGCGGCCATGCCACGACGTCGTGCAGGTGCGCCTCCACGCCGTCGAAGCGCACATGCCGCGCGTCCCCGGCGAACGCGGCGCCGATCCGCACACCCTGCGCGTCGGCCACCGGGTCGTCGAGGATCGCCGAGTGCCACTCGCCGGGCTCCTGCGCGACCCCGGCCAGCGCCCAGCCCGGGCACACGCCGCACAGGACGATCGCCGCGCGCCCGTCGGGCCAGGTGAAGCGCCAGAACCAGCCCTCGAGCAGAGCCACGCCTAGTTGGCCGACGCCTTCGCGTTGGCCTCGAGCCAGGCGCGGACGAAGCCGTCGAGGTCGCCGTCGAGCACGCGGTCGGCGCTGCCGACCTCGTAGTCGGTGCGGTGGTCCTTGACCATCGTGTACGGGTGCAGGACGTAGGAGCGGATCTGCGAGCCGAAGTTGACGTCCTGGGCCTCGCCGCGCTCGCGCGCGATCTCCTCCTGGCGCTCGCGCTCCGCGCGCTCGACGAGCTTGGAGCGCAGCATGGCCATGGCCGTCGCCTTGTTCGCCGACTGCGAGCGCTCGTTCTGGCACTGCACGACGATGCCGGTCGGCCGGTGGGTGATCCGCACCGCCGAGTCGGTCTTGTTGACGTGCTGGCCGCCCGCGCCGGACGCGCGGTAGGTGTCGACCTGGAGATCCTCGTCCTCGATCTCGACGTCGCCCGCGTCCTCGACGACCGGCGCGACCTCGACGCCCGCGAAGCTCGTCTGCCGCCGGTTGGCGGCGTCGAAGGGCGAGAGGCGCACCAGCCGGTGCACGCCCTTCTCGGCGCTGTAGAGCCCGTAGGCGTTCTCGCCGTCGACGCGGAAGGTGGCGGACTTGATGCCGGCCTCCTCCCCCGGGCTCGCCTCGAGCAGCTCGACCTTGAAGCCGCGACGCTCGGCCCAGCGCATCATCATGCGCAGCACCATCTCGGCCCAGTCCTGGGCGTCGGTCCCGCCCGCCCCGGCGTTGACGGTCACGAGCGCGTCGCCGGCGTCGTACTTGCCCGTGAACAGCCGCTCCTCCTCGAGCGCGGCCAGGCGGTGCTCGACGGAGGCGAGCGTCTCCTCGAGCTCCGCGGCCAGGTCGGCGTCCTCCTCGGCGAGCTCCACCAGCCCCTCGAGGTCGTCGGCGTCGGCCTGGAGCTTCTGGAACGTGTCCAGCCGTCGCGACAGCCGCGCGTGCTCGGCGCCGACCTTGCCCGCCGCCTCCGGGTCGTCCCAGAAGCCCGGCTCGCCCATCTGCTGCTCGAGCGCGCCGATGCGCTCTTTCAGGCCGGCCGGGTCAAAGATAGTCCGAGAGCAGGGACAGCTGCTCGCGGATGGCCGCCAGGCGCTGAGGGGTGGGCTGTGATGTCGAGGGCGTCGCCATGGCGCCTCTTACGCTACTACGGGTTCAAGAGGACCTTGACGACGCCGTCCTCCTTCTTCTGGAACTTCTCGTAGAACGCGGGCGCCTCGTCGAGCGCGACACGGTGGGTCGCGAAGTCGTCCACGCCGAGCGGGTCGCCGTCCATGAGCAGCGGCATGATGTCGTCGACCCAGCGCTTGACGTTCGCCTGGCCCATGCGTAGCTGGATCTGCTTGTCGAACAGCGTGAGCATCGGCAGCGGCTCGGTCTGGCCGCCGTAGACGCCGCTCACGGAGATCGTCCCGCCGCGCCGCACGGCCTCGATCGCCAGGTGCAGCGCGCCGAGGCGATCGACGCCAGCGCGCTCCATGAGCTTCGCCGCGACCGCGTCCGGCAGGAAGCCGGTGACGGTCTGGGCCAGCTTGCCGAGCGGGGAGCCGTGCGCCTCCATGCCGACCGCGTCGATGACCGCGTCCGGCCCGCGGCCGTCGATCATGTCGCGCAACTTCTCGACGACGTCGTCGCCGCCGGTGAGATCGACGGTCTCGATCCCGCGGGCCTGCGCGCGGGCGAGCCGCTCGGGCACGAGGTCCACGCCGATGACCCGGTGGCCGCGGTGGTGGGCGATGCGCGCGGCCATGTCGCCGATCGGCCCGAGGCCGAGGACGACGACGCTCCCAGGGTCGGGGATGCCGGCGTACTCGACGGCCTGCCACGCCGTCGGCAGCACGTCCGAGAGGAACACGAACCGGTCGTCCGGCGGGCCGTCCGGCACCTTGATCGGGCCGAACTGCGCCTGCGGCACGCGCAGGTACTCGGCCTGGCCGCCCGGCACCTCGCCGTACAGCTTCGTGTAGCCGAACAGCGCGGCGCCCATCCCGTGCTCGCGCACCTGGGTCGTCTCGCACTGCGTGTGCAGGCCCTGCCCGCACATGAAGCAGTGGCCGCAGGCGATCTGGAACGGGATCACCACGCGGTCGCCGGGCGCCAGGTTCGTGACCGCCGAGCCGACCTCCTCGACGACGCCCATCGGCTCATGGCCGAGGATGTCGCCCTCGCCCATGAACGGGCCCATGACCTCGTACAGGTGCAGGTCCGAGCCGCAGATGCCGCTCGACGTGACCCGGATGATCGCGTCCGTGGGCTCCTCGATCGACGGGTCGGGGACCGTGTCGACGCGGACGTCCCGCTTGCCGTGCCAGGTGACTGCTCTCATCCCCCGGCACTGCCCGGCACGACGCGCCCGGGAACGCGGCGCCGTCAGATCAGGCGCCGTGGCACTTCTTGTACTTCTTGCCGGAGCCGCACCAGCACGGGTCGTTGCGGCCGAGCTGCTCGTTCTCCTCGACGCGGCGCTGCTGCACGACCGGGAACGGCTCGGCGCCCTCGGCGTCGACCCCGTAGCCCTCGGCGTCGCCGCCGTACGCGCTGGGCTGGTCGTCGAGCGTGCCGCCGGAGTACTGGAGCGCCGCCTGGCGGCCGCCGCCCTGCTGCTGCGGCGGCACCCCGCCGTCGCCGTTCTCGCCCTCGATCTGGACCTCGACGTTGTAGATCATCCGCGCGAAGTCCGACCAGATCGTGTTCATCAGGTCCTGGAAGAGCGTGAACGCCTCGTTCTTGTAGGCGACGATCGGCTCGATCTGGGCGAACCCGCGCAGGTGGATGCCCTCGCGCAGGTAGTCCATGTCGTAGAGGTGCTCGCGCCAGCGCTGGTCGATGATCTGGAGCAGCAGGTAGCGCTCGAGCGCGCGCATGAGCTCGTCGCCGAGCTCCTCCTCGCGCTCGTCGTAGAGCTTGTGCGCGTCCTCGGACAGGAGCTGCTTGAGCTGCTCGCGGTCGACGGTCTCGCGGTCGATCTCCTCGGGGCCGAAGTCGACCTCGAAGATCTGGTCGAGCTGGACCCACAGGCCGTCCAGGTCCCAGTCCTCGATGTAGTCGCCGGGCGTGTACTCGTTGACGAGGTTGCCGATGACGTCGGCGATCTGCTCGCGCGCGACCGGCCCCATGTCGCGGCCCTCCAGCACCTCGTCGCGGTACTGGTAGACGATCTCGCGCTGCTGGTTCATGACGTCGTCGTACTCGAGGACGCGCTTGCGGATCAGGAAGTTCTGCTCCTCGACCTTCCGCTGGGCGTTCTCGATCTGCTTCGAGAGCATCTTCGCCTCGATCGGCTCCTCCTCGCCCTCCTCCGAAGTCGGGCCGAGGCGGTCGAGGATGCGGTAGATGCGGTCGCCCGCGAACAGGCGCACGAGGTCGTCCTCGGCCGAGAGGAAGAAGCGCGACTCGCCGGGGTCGCCCTGGCGGCCGGAGCGGCCGCGGAGCTGGTTGTCGATCCGGCGCGACTCGTGGCGCTCGGTGCCGCAGATGAACAGGCCGCCCGCCTCGAGGACCTTCTCGCGGGCGTCCTCGACCTGCGCGTCGATGCTCGGCAGGACCTGGGCGAAGCGCTCGTCGTAGTCGGGGTCGCCGGGGCGCAGGCCGAGCTTGGCGAGCTCGAGCCGCGTGAGGTGCTCCGCGTTGCCGCCGAGCTTGATGTCGACGCCGCGGCCGGCCATGTTGGTGGCGATCGTGACGGCGCCCAGAGCGCCGGCCTCGGCGATGATCTCGCCCTCGCGCTCGGCGTACTCGGGCTTGGCGTTGAGGACCGTGTGCTTGATGCCGCGCTTTGAGAGCTCGCCCGACAGGAGCTCGGAGACCTCGACCGAGATCGTGCCCACGAGCACCGGCTGGCCCTTGTCGTGGCGCTCGGAGATCTCGCGCGCGACCGCCGCCCACTTGCCGCCCTTGGTCTTGAAGATCTGGTCGTTGCGATCCGCGCGGACCATCGGGCGGTTGGTCGGGATCTCGACGACCGGCAGCTTGTAGATCTTCATGAACTCGACGGCCTCGGTGAGCGCCGTTCCCGTCATGCCGGCCAGCTTGTTGTACATGCGGAAGTAGTTCTGGAGCGTGATCGTCGCGAGCGTCTGGTTTTCCTCGCGAACGCTCACGCCCTCCTTGGCCTCGACCGCCTGGTGCAGGCCCTCGGACCAGCGGCGGCCGTCGAGGATGCGGCCGGTGAACTCGTCGATGATCTTCACCTCGCCGTCGATCACCGCGTAGTCGACGTCGCGCTTGTACAGCGACTCGGCCTTCAGGGACTGGATCAGGTGGTTGACCAGCGGGCCGTTCTCGGCCTTGTAGAGGTGGTCGATCCCCAGGAACTTCTCGGCCTTGGCGACGCCGCGCTCGGTGATCGACACGCTCTTGTGCTTCTCGTCGAACTCGTAGTCGTAGTCGGCGACGAACTCCTTCTTGGAGCGGGGGTCCATGCCCTCGGGCTTCTTGCCCGGCTCCATGCGCGGCGCGAGCTTGGCGAAGCGCTCGTACCAGTCGGCGGCCTGCTCGGGCGCGCCGGAGATGATCAGCGGGGTCCGGGCCTCGTCGATGAGGATGTTGTCGACCTCGTCGACGATCGCGAAGTGGTGGGTGGCGAGCGGCTTGCCGGCCTCCGGGTCGATCCGGCCGCCGTGCTGGACCTTCTCCTCCAGCGTCGTGGCCATGTTGTCGCGCAGGTAGTCGAACCCGAACTCGGAGTTGGTGCCGTACGTGATGTCGGCGGCGTAGGCGGCCCGCTTCTCCTCGTAGGGCTGCATGTTCTGGAGCACGCCGATGCTGAGGCCGAGCGCCTCGTAGATCGGCCGCATCCAGTCGGCGTCGCGGCGGGCGAGGTAGTCGTTGACGGTGACCACGTGCACGCCGTTGCCGGCGAGCGCGTTGAGCACGACCGCGGTCGTCGCGGTCAGCGTCTTGCCCTCGCCGGTCTTCATCTCGGCGATCGAGCCGTCGTGCAGCACCATGCCACCGATCATCTGCACGTCGAAGTGCCGCATGTTCATGCGGCGGCGGCTGACCTCCCGGACGAGGGCGAACGTCTCGGGGAGCAGCTCCTCCAGGGACTCGCCCTCGCGCGCGCGCTCGCGCAGCGCGTCGGCGTTCCGACGCAGCTCCTCGTCGTCGAGCAGCTCGAGCTCGGGCTCCCAGGCGTTGATCCGCTCGACGCGCTTCGCGTACTGCTTGAACTGCTTCGCCTCACCGAGGCGCAGGGCACGATCGAGGATCGACATATGGATCTAGCGTAGCGGCTGCGGGGCTACGCTCGAGCGCGTTCAGATGGCGTGCGCGGCGCCGTTGTCGGCCTCCGCGGTCGGCGGCGGCGACTGGGATGCGAAGGCCCGCTGCTCCCGCCGCTTGCGGCGCTTCTCGCGGTGCCGCTTCACCTGCCTGGCGATGTCGTCGGCCACGAGGTTGATCGAGTGCTTGCTGTCCTTGGAGGCGTTCCGCGCGCGCAGGGTGACGCCCTTGAGGTAGAGGGTCGCCTCGGCCACCATCTGGTCAGGGTTGGCGGGATTGCGCTCCTCCGAGAGCTCGATCTCGAGCGTGGCGAGGTCGCTCACCTGCTTGTCGACCTTCTCGAACCGGCGCGCGACCACCTCGCGCAGATCGTCGGTGACCTGAAGGTTGCGTCCCTTGACCTCGATACGCATGGGACTCCTCTCGGGAGTTGGCTCCGACTGACCTCGGATGCTATCTGGCCCCTCAACCATTCGCGCCAACGGCCGACATTGAGGGGTGTGAGCGCAACCGTGCAACGCCCCGAAGTCGCCGTCGTCCGCCATCCGATCGCGGATGTGCGCAACAACGTCGTCGGCTACGAGCTCCGGTTCGGCGGCGCCGTCGACCTCGGGGACCCGTCGCGGGACGCCAAGGCCACCTCCGCGCTCCTGATCGAGGCGTTCGGCGACATCGGGCTCGAGCGGCTCGCCGGCCGCCACCCCGCCTGGGTCTCGATCGCCCGCAACTTCCTCGTCGAGATCGGCCCGCCGCCGGTGCGCCCGGACCGTGCCGTGCTCCAGGTCGAGGCCTACCCGGCCCGGGACGACCTGCTCGGCCTGCTCCAGCAGCTCTCGCGCTCGGGCTACACGCTGGCACTGGGCGACTACGACGGCCGCACCGACATCGAGGAGCTGATGTCGCTCTGCTCGATCGTCAAGGTCAGGGTCGCCGGCCGGGACGACGCCGAGCTCGCGCAGGTGCTCGAGGCGCCGCGCACCCAGGGGGCGCTGCTCGTCGCCACCGACGTGGCTGACCACCAGGCGTTCGTCCGCGTTCAGAACATGGGCTTCACGTACTTCCAGGGCGAGTACTTCGCCAAGCCGCGCCTCTTCCGCCACCGCGGCGTGGCCACGGCCGGGCTCGGCTCGCTGCGCCAGCTCGCCGAGCTGACCGCCGGCGACGTCTCGTTCGAGGACCTCGAGCGCATCATCGCCTCGGACGTCGGCCTCTCCTTGAAGCTGCTGCGCTACGTCAACTCCGCGTTCTTCGCGCTGCCCCGCACCGTGTCGTCGGTGCGTGAGGCGCTCTCGCTGCTCGGTGTGCGCACGGTGCGCCGCTGGGCGACGGTCATGGCGATCTCCGCGATCCCGGACGTGCCCGACGAGCTCGTCGCGCTCGGGCTGCGGCGCGCCCGGATGTGCGAGATGCTCGCCGGCAGCGCGCTGCCCGAGGAGCGGGAGACGCTCTTCACGATCGGCCTGTTCTCGGTCGCCGACGCGCTGCTGGACGCCCCGATGGCCGAGGTGCTGGACTCGCTGCCGTTCACGGACGAGATCCAGGCGGCGCTGCTGCGCCGCCAGGGCCCGAAGGGCGAGCTGCTCCTGGCCGTCACCGCGTACGAGCGCGGCGAGTTCCCGGCGCTTCAGAGCGCCGACGCGGGCGTCTCGCTCGCCGGCGCCTACCGCGCGGCGCTCGAGTGGGCCGACGACGCCGGCCGCGCGATCGCCTGAGCCAGCAGCGCCCAGACCGCCTCGAAGTCGTCGTCGATGCCGGGCTCGGCCCAGCTCGCGGCATGCCGCGGGTCGTGGAACCTTGCGGTCGCGAGGATCAGCGCCCGCGCCGTCGTCGGGTCGCCGACGATCGTCGCGAGCGAGTCGATGAGATGGTCGACGTGGCGGTGGACGACGTCGCCGGACTCGTGGGCAAGGTTGACGTAGGTCGCGAACAGCTCGGGGTCCTGCCGGGCCCGGCTGCGCTTGGTCGCCATGAGCGTCTCGAACCACGTTCTTGCGTCGGTGATCCCGTCGAGCGGCGCCGACATGCTGTCGAGGAAGCGCTCCGCAACCGCCTCGCGGAGCGCCGCCTTGCTGGGGAAGTGGCGGTAGACGCTGCCGTGGCTGACGTTCAGCGCGCGGGCGACGTCGACCACATTGGCCTTCGCCGGGCCGTAGCGGCGGAGGACGTCCTCCGCCGCATCCAGGATCTGCTCGCGCGTCAGCACTAGTGCTCGGAGTCGAGCATCGCCATGCCGCGCGGGTCGTAGCGGTCGCCGGCGGCCCGGTCGGCCGGCACGGCGCGCTCGATTGTCGCGAGGTCATCCGCACCGAGCTCGAGCGTCAGCGCCCCCAACGCCTCCTCCAACCGATCCCGTCTCCGCGCGCCGACGAGCGGCACGATGTCGCCGCCTCGGCTGAGCACCCAGGCGATCGCGGCCTGCGCGGCGGTCGCGCCCTTGCCCTCGGCGACCCGGGCGAGCGCGTCGGCCAGCTCGAGGTTGCGGTCGAGGTTCTCGCGGCTGAAGCGCGGCGAGCGGCTGCGGAAGTCGTTGGCCGCGGTCGTGCGGTCCTTCGTCCAGTGGCCGCTGATCAGGCCGCGGCTGAGCACGCCGTAGGCGGTGATGCCGATGCCGAGCTCCCGTGTCGTCGGCAGGATCTCGTCCTCGATGCTGCGGCTGATGAGGCTGTACTCGATCTGGAGGTCGGCGACCGGGTGGACCTGGTGGGCGCGCCGGATCGTGTCGGGGCCGGCCTCGGACAGGCCGAGGTGGCGGACGTAGCCCGCGTCGATCAGCTCCTTGATCGCGCCGGCGGTCTCCTCGATCGGGACGTTCGGGTCGACGCGGGCGGGGCGGGAGACGGCG
>Ga0081539_10002492_pt1 | contig 25853 bp, 18 predicted proteins | sample TabmetS4T2R2_FD_71023 | JGI IMG/M metagenome (GOLD analysis project Ga0081539, IMG submission 71023) | Tabebuia heterophylla rhizosphere microbial communities from the University of Puerto Rico - S4T2R2 | ecosystem: Host-associated > Plants > Roots > Rhizosphere ...
CACGCCGTCGCCCAGACCAAGCGCGGCGCCCCCCTGGCGCTGACCCTCGAGCGGCTCGACAACCTCGTCCAGGCGGCCGAGCACCCCCCGGTCCAGCGGATCGGCCTCTCGGCCACCCAGCGGCCCCTGGAGCGGATCGCCCAGTTCCTCGTCGGCCCGAAGAAGAAGTGCGAGATCGTCGACGCCGGCACGCGCAAGGAACTCGACCTGGAGATCGTCGTCCCGGTCGAGGACATGGCCGACCCCGGCGCCCCCGCCTACCCCTCTGAGGACGGCCTCCCGCCGACCGAAGTCGAGCCCTCCGCCCACATCCGCTCGATCTGGCCCGCGATCTACCCCGAACTCCTCAACCTCGTCCAGTCCCACACTTCGACGATCGTCTTCGTCAACAACCGCCGCGCCGCCGAGCGCCTCGCCAAGAGGCTCAATGAGCTCGCGAACGGCGAAGGAGAGCACGAGCTCCCCGCCACCGAGCACGCCGGTCATTCGGACGGGTCTGCTGGGGGTGGCGCGGTAGGGGGTCCCACGGCCGAGGAAGCTTTAACTACCGCAGGTCGTGGGGGCACTGCCGCGACAGGACCCGCAGCAGACCCGTCCGCCGCCGGGCCCTACGTCGAGATCGCCCGCGCCCACCACGGCTCCCTCTCCCACGAGGAGCGCACTGTCGTCGAGGAGATGCTCAAGTCCGGCGAGCTCCCCTGTCTGGTCGCCACCAGCTCCCTGGAGCTGGGAATCGACATGGGCGCGGTGGATCTCGTGATCCAGGTCGAGTCGCCGAAGTCGGTGACCCGCGGCCTGCAGCGGATCGGGCGCGCCGGCCACGGGCTGGGGGAGACCTCGAAAGGCCGGATCTTCCCCAAATACCGGGGCGACCTCCTGGAGTGCGCGGTCGTCGCGCGGCGCATGCGCGAGGGCGAGATCGAGGAGACGCAGATCCCCCAGAACCCGCTCGACGTGCTCGCCCAGCACCTGGTCTCGATGGCGGCGCTGGACGAGTGGGAGGTCGACGAGATCGAGGCCCTGGTCACCGCCACCGAGTCCTTCCGCGAGCTCTCGCGCGAGCAGCTCGAGAACGTGCTCGACATGCTCGACGGCCGCTACCCGTCGGACCGCTTCGCCGAGCTGCGGCCGCGGATCGTCTGGGACCGTACCCAGGGGACCGTCCACGGGCGCAAAGGCGCCCGCCAGCTCGTCGTCACCAACGCCGGCACGATCCCCGACCGCGGCCTCTACGGGGTCCACCTGCCCGACGGGCGCCGGGTCGGCGAGCTCGACGAGGAGATGGTCTACGAGGCCCGCCCCGGCCAGACCTTCCTGCTCGGCGCCAGCACCTGGCGGATCGAAGAAATCACCCGCGACCGGGTGATCGTGATCCCGGCCCCCGGTGCCCCCGGCGCGGTCCCGTTCTGGCGCGGCGACGGAATCGGCCGCCCGGCCGAGCTCGGGCGGGCGATCGGCGAGTTCTCCCGCGAGGCGGTCTCCCGCGAGCCGGCCGAACTGGCGAAGGAGTACGACCTCGACCAGCGCGCCGCCAACAACCTCGTCTCCTACCTGCGCGAGCAGCAGCAGGCGACCCGCGTCGTCCCCTCCGACGAGACGATCGTGGTCGAGCGCTTCCGCGACGAGATCGGCGACTGGCGGCTCTGCATCCTCTCGCCCTACGGGGGCCGCGTCCACTCCGCATGGGGACTGGCGCTGGCGGCGAAGATCCGCAACGAGCGCGACCTCGAGGCCGACGCGATCTGGTCCGACGACGGCATCGTCATCCACCTCCCCGACGCCGACGAGCCGCCGTCGGCCGACATGGTCCTGATCGATCCCGACGAGATCGAGGACCTGATCGTCTCCGAGCTCTCCGGCAGCGCTCTGTTCGGCGCCCGTTTCCGCGAGAACGCCTCGCGCTCGCTGCTGATCCCGCGCGCCTACCCGGGCAAACGCACGCCGCTCTGGCAGCAGCGCCTCAAGTCCCAGAGCCTGCTCGAAGTCGCCCGGGACTTCCCCCGCTTCCCGGTGATCCTCGAGACCTACCGCGAGTGCCTGCAGGACGTGCTCGACCTGCCGGCCCTGCGCGACCTGCTGGAAAAGCTGCACAGCCGCGCGCTCAGCCTGGTCGAGGTGGAGACGCCGACCGCCTCGCCGTTTGCCTCCTCGCTGCTGTTCGACTACGTCGCTACCTACATGTACGAGGGGGACACGCCGAACGCCGAGCGGCGGGCGGCGGCGCTGGCCCTCGACCGCGACCTGCTGCGCGAGCTGCTCGGCCAGGAGGAGCTGCGCGAGCTGATCGACCCCGAGGCGCTGGAGGAGGTCGAGGCCCAGCTCCAGCACCGGACCGAGGCCGGCCGCGCCGGCGACCGCGACGCCCTGCAGCAGATCCTCCGCAACCTCGGCGACATGACCGCGGCCGAGGCTGCCGAGAAGGTGGCCGAGGGCTACTCGGCCACCTCGATGCTGGAGAAGCTGGTCGCCGAGCGCCGCGCCGCCCTGGTCCGGGTCGCCGGCGAGGAGCGCTACATCGCCGCCGAGGACGCCGGCCTCTACCGCGACGCGCTCGGGGTGCCGCCGCCGGGCGGGCTGCCGGAAGCCTTCCTCGAGGACCACCCGGACGCGATGCGCGCCCTGGTCCGCCGCTTCGCCCGCACCCACGGCCCGTTCCCGACCCAGCGGCTGGCCGAGCGCTACGGGGTCGACCCCTCGCCGGCCCTGCGTGAGCTGGAGTCCGAAGGCGCCCTGGTCCGCGGCGAGCTGCTGCCCGGCGGGACCGAGCGCGAGTGGTGCGACTCCGAGGTCCTGCGCCGGGTCCGCCGGGCGAGCCTGGCGAAGCTGCGCAAGGAAGTCGAGGCGGCCGACACCCGCGAGCTCGCTCGCTTCCTGCCGAGCTGGCAGAACGTCGACGCCTTCCGCCGCGCCGGGGCCGGGATCGACCGCCTGCGCGAGGCCCTAGTGCCGCTGCAGGGCGTCGCCCTGACCCCGAAAGTCTGGGAGGGGGACGTGCTGCCGCGCCGGCTCGGCGCCTACTCGCCGAACTGGCTCGACGAGCTCTGCACCAGCGGCGAGATGGTCTGGGTCGGGGCCGGCGCGCTCGGCCGCTCCGATGGCCGCGTCGCCCTCTACTTCCGCGAGGACGTCCGCCTCGCCGGCCCGCCGCCGGCGAACTCGAAGCTGGAGCTGCCGAGCGGCGAGATCCACGATGCGATCCGCGAGCGGCTCGCCGCCGGACCCTCCTTCTGGCTCGACCTGATGGCCGACCTCGAGCACCCGCCCGAGGAACTGCACAACGCGCTCTGGGACCTCGCCTGGTCGGGCCAGGTGACCAATGACGCCTTCGCGCCGCTGCGGGCGCCGCGCCTGCGCGCGGTCGCCGCCTCCGAGCGCCCCGGCCGCCGCTTCGCCCGCCGTCGCTCGACCACCGGCGCCGCCGTCCAGGGCCGCTGGTCGCTGACCGAGTCGCTGTTCGCCAACGCCCCGGGCCCCGGCGCGAAGCTGCGCGCCCAGGCCGAGCTGATGATGGAGCGCTACGGGATCGTCACCCGCGAGACGGTGCTGGCCGAGGGCGTCCCCGGCGGCTTCTCGACCCTCTACGCCGAGCTCGGCAACCTGGAGCTGCTCGGCACCGCCCGCCGCGGCTACTTCGTCGAGGGCCTCGGCGGCGCCCAGTTCGCCCTGCCCGGCGCGGTCGAGCGCCTGCGCTCGCTGCCCGAAGCCGATGGCTCCTACCTGGTGCTCGCCGCCACCGACCCGGCCAACCCCTACGGCGCCTCCCTGCCCTGGCCGAAACTGGAGGGAGGCCGCCGCCCCGGCCGCACCCCCGGCGCCCACCTGCTGCTGCGCGACGGCGAGCCGGTCGTCTTCGTGGAGCGCGGCGGCCGCGGCCTCCTGCGCCTCTGCAAGCTCGAGGAGTCCGAGCTCGGCGAGGCGATGCGCGCCCTCGCCGACGCGGTCACCGCCGGCCACCTGCCAAAACTCGCGATCGAGAAACTCGACGGCGAGCCGGTGATCGGCTCCGGCCACGAGGAGTCCCTGGTCGAGGCCGGCTTCAGCCGCGGCCCGCGAAAACTCACCGCCTCGGCCTGAGTAGGCAATAATCGCCACTGAGGTGGCCGGCACGGAGCAGAGCGCGGTGGAGCTGCTGAAGAGCGTGGCGCTCTTCGCCGATCTCGAAGGCGAGGAGCTGGAGCGCTTCTCGCACGTCGCCGTCCCCCGCTCCTTTCCCGCTGGGACCCGCGTCTTCCACGAGGGCGACAGCTCCGACGCCTGCTACATCGTCAAGGAGGGCAGCTTCCGGGTCACCCGCGAGCACTCCGACGGCCGCGCGATCACCCTCGCCACCCTCGGCCCGGGCGAGATCTTCGGCGAGCTGGCGATGCTGGACGGCGACAGCCGCTCGGCCAGCGCCGAGGCGCTGACCGACGGCGAGCTGCTCGCCCTGCCGGCCAACGACGTCCGCTCGCTGCTCGCCCGCCACCCGGAGATCGCCCTGAAGCTGGTCGCCGGCCTCGTCCGCCGGCTCCGCGCCGCCAACGTGCGGCTGACCAAACAGTCCTTCCAGACGGTCCCCAGCCGGGTCGCCGGGATCCTCGCCCAGCTCAGCCGCGAGCAGGGCAACGGGGCCGGCGGGGAGGTGACGATCCGGATGAACCAGACCGACCTCGCCCAGCTCGCCGGCACCTCGCGGGAGTCGGTCAGCCGCTTCCTCGCCGAGCTCGAGCGCGCCGGCGTCGTCCGCTCCGGCCGCGGCCGGGTCACCGTGCTCGACCCACCGAAGCTCCGCAACTACATCTACTGATCCCGTCGTGATCGACCGGCTCGAGTTCGAGTTCGAGCGCGCTGGCGCGCCCGTTGTCGTCCGCGCGGAGCTCTGGGACAACGACGACCCCACCGCCTACGGCTGCCCCGAGTTCGCCCGTGGCTTCCCGGTGATGCGGGCGACGATCGAGCCGCCGGCCCGGGGCTACCAGGACCTGCTCGGCTGGATCCAGCTGATTCGCGACCCGGCCCAGCGCCCGGACTTCTTCAACGACTCGCCGGAAATGCTCGGCGAGGTCACCCACCCGTTCGGCTACTACGGCTCCGCCCCGACCCTCTTCGACGCGCCCCACCGCGACGCCCTCCCCGACCTCGAATGGGTCGCCCACACCTTCCTCGGCGCCGTCGGCGGGATCTACGGCGAATTCGACGCCCACGTCTACCTCGGCTTCAGCTGGGGGTACCGGATTCGCGACGGCGAGATCTCCATCATCGGCTTCGAAGAGCTCGCCCCCGCCGCCTGGGACGCCCACCTCCCATATCTCGAATCCATCTGCCCGAAGTGGGCATTCGCCCCCGGCTACTCGTCCTGAGGAGGACACTCATGGTGTGGCCGACTTCGCCGAGCTGCGTGCGCGCATGGTCGACCGGCAGCTGCGCCGGCGGGGGATCGCGGACGAGCGCGTTCTCAGCGCGATGGGGGCGGTGCCGCGCGAGGAGTTCGTGCCGGCCGAGTTGCGGCGTGCCGCCTACTCGGACTCGGCGCTGCCGATCGGCGGCGGGCAGACGATCTCCCAGCCCTGGGTCGTGGCCGCGATCTGCCAGGCGCTGGAGCTGCATGGGGACGAGAAGGTCCTCGAGGTCGGGACCGGCTCGGGCTACTCGGCGGCGGTCCTGGGGCGGCTGGCCGCCGAGGTGTTCGGGATCGAGCGCCACGAGCCGCTGGCCCAGGGCGCGGCCGCGGCTCTGGCCCAAGTCGGGGCCACCAACGTGCGGGTGCTGGTCGGCGACGGCAGCCGCGGCTACCCGGAGCAGGCGCCGTTCGCGGCGATCGCCGTCCACGCTTCCGCCCCCGCCCCGCCCCCGGCCCTGATCGAGCAGCTCGCCGCCGACGGCCGCCTCGTCGTCCCGGTCGCCGGCCCGGAGAGCGACGACCTCACCCTGCTGCGCCGCGAGGGCGAGCGGATCGAGGCGACGCCGCTGGCCCCCTGCCGCTTCGTGCCGCTGATCGGCGAGCAGGGCTTCTAGTAGCTGTCGACTTACTCACGCACGTGGGTGAGTAAGTCGACAGGCCCTACTCGCACATCGAGCCCTTGGGGTCCTTCGCGTCGCGGAGGATTTCGTCGTTGCCGGCGCCGCAGCCGATCTGCTTGTCGCGCTGGCCGTCGATCGCGTCGATGAAGTCGTCGCCGCCCTTGCCGACGAAGACGTCGGCGCCGAGGTGGCCGAGGAAGCTGTTCTCGCCGTTGTCGCCGATCAGCACGTCATCGCCGTCGGATCCCTCGAGGCTCTCGTTGTTGCCTTTGACCTGGTCGGGGTTGCCGCAGCCTTTGGGGCCGGCGGTGCCGCCCAGGATCGCCCGCACGCCGGTGATCGAACGGGCCCAGGAGACGGTGTCCTCGCCGGGGCCGCCGTCGTAGGTGTGGCCCTGGCAGACCGGCACCGAGTTGACCAGCAGGTCGTTGCCGGCGCCGCCGCTGAGGCTGTCGGCGCCGGGGTCGGAGTAGAGGACGTCAGAGCCGGCGTTCCCGATCAGCGTGTCGTTGCCGTTGTCGGGGTCGTTGTAATTCTCGCCCGCTTCCAGCACGTCGTCGCCGGAGCCGCCGACCACGGTGTCGCTGCCGGCGTTGCCGTTGATCCGCACTTTCGCGCTGGCGGGGACGCTGCCATCGACTTCGAGGTTGTCGTCGCCGGGGCCGCCGGTGACCACGACCAGGCCCTGCGCGCCGGGGCCGGGACAGATCGCGAAGTTCGGGTTGCCGGAGTTGTCGCAGCCGTCGGCGGCGTAGATCGGGCCGGCGTCGTTGACCACCCAGGCGCTGCCGTTGTAGCCGATCTTGATCGTGTCGGCGCCGCCACCGCCCTGGACGATCAGGCTGGCGCCGTCGAGACCCTCGTTGAGGATCACGAAAGAGGAGCCCGGGGGCGGCGGCTCTTCGGGACCGCAGGAGTTCTCGATCTCAAAGCCCTCGCAGTCGTCGGAGCCGGGGCCGCCGAAGGCCTCGCCGCCGCCGTTGCTGATCAGGGTGTCGTCGCCGACCCCGCCGTCGAGTTTGTTCGCCTCGATGTCGCCGATGATCGTGTCGCCCTGGGGCGAGCCGACCACGGCCTCGAAGCCGGCGAGGTCATCGTGGCCGTCGCCTTTTGCCTTCTCGGTCTCGAGGTTGACGACCACGCCGCTGCGGGTCGCGGTCGCGTAGGAGACGATGTCGCCGCCGCCCCCGCCGCCGTCGAGCGTGTCGGTTCCGGAGTCGCCGCGGACCACGTCGCCGTCGCCGTCGCCGCCGTTGACGTTGTCGATCCCGGCGCCGCCGAAGACCTGGTCGGCGCCGCCGCCGCCGTCGAGGTTGTGGTCGTCGCCGGGCCCGCCTTCGATCCGGTCGTCGCCGGGCCCGCCGAGCATCGTGTCGTTGCCCTTGTCCCCGTGCATCAGGTCCTCGCCGGGCCCGCCGAGGATCTCGTCGGATCCCTGTTCGCCGTCGATGAAGTCGTCGCCGGGGCCGCCGTCGAGCTCGTCCGGGCCTTTGTAGCCGACCAGGGTGTCGTTGCCACCGCCGCCGAAGAGTTTGTCCGCGCCTTTGTAGCCGGAGAGCTGGTCGTCGCCGTTGCCGCCGTTCAGCATGTCGGAGCCGGTTTCGCCGAGCAGCGTGTCGTCGCCCTCTTCGCCGTAGAGCGAGTCGTAGCCCTTGCCGCCCTTCAGCACGTCGTTGCCCGGACCGCCGCAGATCGTGTCGTTGCCGTTGCGGCCGCCGGTGATCGTGTCGCTGCCGCCGCCGCCGTAGATCACGTCGCTGGCGCCTTTGCCGACGATCGTGTCGTCGCCCGGGGTGCCCATGATCGTGACTTTCTTGCCGGCGCAGGTTTTCGCCGCGGCGTTCGCCGCGAAGGGAATCGCCAGTACGGCCGCGGCGCAGAGCAGCGCCGCGAGGAAGAGGTGGATAGGGGTCTGGGAGCGGGAGGTTTCGGTAGTCACGGTCCCTGCATCGGTTCCCCGCCAGAAAAACTCGAATCGTGGGAAATCGCAGGTAGGACGAATGTCCAAGGGGGCCTGGCGGCTAAGGGTCCAGACACTGATCCGCGCCGAAAATCACCCCGCGTGGGCGCGTCCTATACGCTCGCGGCGCTAAGTGGCTATCCGCAAACCCCCACGCACGCCTGGCGGCCCCGGACACACTTCGCGGGGCGTCGTCCTCGGTCGGCCGAATAGCGCCGCTATTCGGCCTCCCCGCGTCCTACCCCCGCTCGGTCCGGCCCTCGCCAGCCGCACGCGCGAGTTTCCGGAGAGCCACTGATGAGGGCCGGCATCTTCGTTCTCAATTTCTACTCAGCGGTTTTCATCGACCAGCTGAAGCGCGGCCGCAAGACGGCGACGATCCGGCTTGGTGACAAGAGCAACAAGTACGAGCGCGGCCAGGTCGTCTGGGTCACGGTCGGCTTCCGCCACAGCCCGCGGGAGAAAATCTTCACGGCGGTGATCGACGAGGTCGAGGTGAAGCGGGCCAAGGAGCTCTCGCGCCGCGACATCGAGCACGACAATCCCGAGTTCCGCCGCCTCGAGGAGACGATCAAGTTCCTCGAGCAGCTCTACAGCCGCCCGGTCTCCGAGGACGACCTCGTGACCGTGATCCGCTTCTCGCAGATCGTCGAGCACCCGCAGGGCCACGTCGGCAACGGGGAGACGCCGCACCACAATTAGCTGGTGCGCGAGCAGCCGCGATGGCGGAGTACGCGTTCCTCACCACCTGGTTGCTCGACTCCCCGCGGGAGCCGGTCTGGGAGGCGGTCCACGACCAGGCGAGCTGGCCGAGCTGGTGGCGCGGGGTCGAGGAGGCGGAGGAGATCTCCCGGCCCGAGCACGGCGGCGACGTCGGCACCGTCTCGCGGATGGTCTGGAAGAGCTTCCTCCCCTACCGGGTCGAGTTCCAGGTCGAGACGACCCGGGTCGAGCGCCCGACCGTGCTCGAAGGGCACGCCACCGGTGAGCTCGAGGGCGTCGGCCGCTGGCGCTTCTACGAGCAGGACGGGGTCACCGCCGTCCTCTACGAGTGGAACGTGGCGACCACCCGGGCCTGGATGAACACCCTGGCGCCGCTGCTGCGGCCGGTCTTCGAGCGCAACCACGACTGGGTGATGCGGCGGGGTGGCGAGGGGATCGCCGCCTTGCTCGGCTGCGAATTACTTGCAGCCGACTGACCCGGCTCGCTATCTTTCACGTATTGGCACTCTTGGCTAGAGAGTGCCAACGCCTGGAAGGGGCTGGAAAGGGCTCTGCAAAGGCATTTTTAGACTTTTCCCCACCACCAATCACTGACCGATAACGGAGGTTCACGGATGAACTTGAAGCCCCTCGGGGACCGGCTCATCGTCAAGCCGGTCGAGGAGGAGGAGACGACCGCCAGCGGCATCGTCCTCCCCGACACGGCGAAAGAGAAGCCGCAGAAGGGCAAGGTCGTCGCCGTCGGCGACGGCGCGATCAACGAGGACGGCAGCCGCCGGCCGCTCGACGTCGCGGAGGGGGACGAGGTCCTCTACTCCAAATACGGCGGCACCGAGGTGACCGTCGAGGGCGAGGACCTGCTCGTCCTGCGCGAGTCGGACGTCCTGGCCAAGGTCGGCTAGCGACCAGCCCCTGACTTAGAGAGAAGGAGAAAGGAACCCATGGCTCACAAGGAGCTGAAGTACAGCGAGGAGGCCCGCGGCGCGCTGCAGGGCGGCGTCGACGCCGTCGCCAACGCCGTCAAGGTCACCCTCGGCCCGAAAGGCCGTTACGTCGTGCTGGACAAAAAGTTCGGCGCGCCGACGATCACCAACGACGGCGTGACCATCGCCCGCGAGGTCGAGGTCGAGGACGTCTTCGAGAATCAGGGCGCCCAACTCGTCCGCGAGGTCGCCACCGCGACCAACGACGTCGCCGGCGACGGCACCACCACCGCCACCCTGCTGGCCCAGGTGATCGTCCGCCAAGGCCTCAAGAACGTGGCCGCCGGCGCCAACCCGCTGGCCCTGCGCCGCGGGATCGAGAAGGCCGTCGAGGCGGTCGTCGAGAACCTCCGCGACAAGCAGTCCAAGGAGGTCGCGGGCAAGGAGCAGATCGCCCGTGTCGCCGCGATTTCCGCCGGTGACGACGAGATCGGCAACGTGATCGCCGACGCGATCGAGAAGGTCGGCAAAGACGGCGTGGTCAACGTCGAGGAGGGCCAGACCTTCGGCATGGACCTCGAGTTCACTGAGGGCATGCAGTTCGACAAGGGCTACATCTCGCCCTACATGGTCACCGACCAGGACCGCATGGAGGCGGTGCTGGACGACCCCTACATCCTCATCGCCAACCAGAAAATCGGCTCCGTGCGGGACATCCTGCCGGTGCTCGAGCAGGTGATGCAGGGCGGCAAGCCGTTGCTGATCGTGGCCGAGGACGTCGAGGGCGAGTGCCTCGCGACCCTGGTCGTGAACAAGCTCCGCGGCACCTTCACCGGTGTGGCCGTCAAAGCCCCGGGCTTCGGCGACCGTCGCAAGCGGATGCTCGAGGACATCGCGATCCTCACCGGCGGCGAGGTGATCACCGAGGAGATGGGTCTCAAACTCGAGAACACCCAGCTCGCCCAGCTCGGTAAGGCCCGCCGCGTCGTCGTCTCCAAGGACACCACGACCGTGATCGACGGTGCCGGTTCCGCCGACGACATCAAAGGCCGGATCAAGCAGATCAAACAGGAGATCGAGAACACCGACTCCGACTTCGATCGCGAGAAGCTCCAGGAGCGCCTCGCGAAGCTGGCCGGCGGTGTCGCCGTGGTCAAGGTCGGCGCTGCCACCGAGACCGAGATGAAGGAGAAAAAGCACCGCGTCGAGGACGCGCTGCAGGCGACCCGCGCCGCGCTCGAGGAGGGCGTCGTGCCGGGTGGTGGCGTCGCGCTGCTGAACGCCCAGGCCGGTCTGGACCCGGAGAAGCTCGGCAGCGACGCTGACGAGGTCACCGGTGCCCGGATCATCCACCGGGCGCTCGAGGAGCCGGTCCGCCAGATCGCCGAGAACTCCGGCGAGGAGGGCTCGGTCGTCGTCAACAAGGTCCGCGACCTGAAGGACGGCGAAGGCCTCAACGCCGCGACCGGCGAGTACGGCGACCTGATCAAGGCCGGCGTCATCGACCCGACCAAAGTCAGCCGCTCGGCGCTGGAGAACGCGGCCTCGATCGCGAAGAACATCCTCGTGACCGAGGCGATCATCGCCGAGCCGCCGGAGGAGAACGCCGGCGGCGGCATGCCCGGCGGGATGCCGGACATGGGCGGCATGATGTAACGAGCGGCGCAACCGGCCCGAAAGCCCGGTGCGCACGCCTGGCGGCGGCGGACCGGCTCGGGCAGCGTCCTCAGAGGCCCGAATAGCTCTGCTATTCGGGCCTCTTGCGTGCTTGCCCTGATTGGTCCGGCGCTCGCCAGCCGCACACCCAGCCGTGCCGGCCCCCGCCGGGTGGTCGCCATTTGTCTCGCATAGCGGTACAAATGGCGACCACACCCCGGGCCCGACCCCAGGCGGCGGGCTATTTCGGCGGTTTGAAGTGGAGGACGACGGTGCGGGTGATCGTCTTGCCGGCCTTGGGGTCGATCGTGACCGTGATCCGGCGGGTCGGCTTCTGGGCGAGGAAGTCGCGGACCTTCTTCGAGAAGGTCAGCTTCAGGGTCTTCTTCTTTCCCGGTTTGACCGTGTAGGCGACCTTGCCGAGCGGCTTCGGCGCCGCGGCCGCCGCCAGTAGGAGCCGCGGCTTTTTCCCGCCCGGCAGCTCCGCGTAGAGGATGCCGCCACAGGGGGAGGTCGCGTTCGGCGGGCAGGCGAGCGAGATCTCGACACCGCCGTCGCCGCGCGGGCCGGGAATCGTGTTGACCGGTCCCCGCAGCGTCGCCCCACCGCCGCAGGCGCCGGTGCATTTGCCACCGGGGATGAAGCCGGAGGGGAGGTCGTGCGGGATCGTCGGCGCCGTCGCGCAGGCTTCGTGGAAGCTCGGATCGGCCGGTTTGCAGTCCTGGCTCTCGTCGCCGTAACCGTCGCCGTCGGCGTCGGGCTCGAGCTCGGCGTTGATCGCCAGCGCCCCCGCGTAGGCGACGCCGTACTGTTCGCCCGGCTGGTATTCGACCCCGTTGGCGGGGATCGTCAGCGTCACCCCGGGGGTGTTGTAACTGGCGAAGGAGATCGGGTAGTCGGCGACGATCCCGATCCGTTCTCCGCTCGCGATCGGCATCCGGGCCGGCAGTTCGACCGCCGGGTCGGAGAGCACCTGGTTGCCCGGTGGGAGGACGAAGGAGGGGCCGGTGTTGCCGGCGACGATGTAGCCGTAGCCGCCGAGTTCGTCGTTCACTCCTCGTTTGAAGGTCTTCAGGGTGAAGGTGCGCGAGACCGACTGCGGTTCCGTGCAGCAGCCGGCGCGGAACCGCCACTTCGTGATCACGCCGCTGAACGGCGCCGCGACCGGCACCGCCGAGTTGGTCGAGCGCAGGTTGACGTAGGAGCAGGGGGTGTAGGGCGCCGTTTGGCAGCCGTAGCCGAGCCCATCCTGCACCGGCGTCAGGTCGGGCCCGAGGCGGACCGAGGCGCTCGCGGCCGGGGCCGCCAACAGCGCCGCAGCGATGATCGCTAGGAGAATCCGGACCGGACGGGACACTCCCCCAGTATGGGGCCGCCCGAGGCCCCGGTCAACGCGTCTATTTCGCTTTCGGTTTCTTTTCCTTCGCCGGCAGCGGCGGGAAGCCGCCGGCGTTGTATTCGGCGTAGGGGAGGAAGCTGGCGCGGCGGATCTTCTTCTTCAGCGTGTTCTTCGAGCGCGGGTAGAGATTGAGGTCGTACTCGTTGCCGGCGCCGAAGCCGACGTAGTAGACGAGCATCCGCACCCGCGGCCGCTTCACCACCCAGGAGATCAGCTGCTTGACCCAGCGCGGGTCGTCCTCGCGGGAGACCGCCCACTCGGTCACCCCGACCGGCTTGTTCTTCCACTGCTTGGCCTTGTAGAAGCGGTCCATGTCCTTCCAGACGGGGTACTGCGAGTAGAAGTCGGTCCCGACCCAGTCGACCCAGCGGCTGCCCGGCCAGTAGTTGCCGGGGAAGTTCCCGGGGACCCGCGGTGAGCCGCCCGGCAGCGTGCTCCAGATCATGCTCACCGGCGCCGGCGGCAGCGCGGTCGGGTTCGGCCCTTTGGTCCGGTTCAGCCCCGGCAGCCCGATCCCGGCCAGGGTCGCGTTGATCCCTTCCAGGCTCTGCCCGCCGCGGACGATCGCGGCGATCCGGCGGAAGGCCTGTTTGTACCAGTAGGCGGTGTGTTCGCCGCCTTTCTGGCTGCCGTCGCAGTAGACCGCCGACCAGGCGTTGAGGCAGCGGTTCGGCTCGCCCAGCGGCCGGATGTAGGCGGGCAGGCCGCTGCTCGCGAAGAAGCTGTTGAGCTGCAGCAGGTAGTCGTCGCCCCCGCCCTGGGCGATCTGCTGGGGGGTGATCAGCTCGGCCAGGGTCTGGTCGTCGGCGGTGGAGATGTGGAGGACCGGCCGGGTCGCCGTTTCGCGCCAACGTTCATACGCCTCGTTGACGCTGTTGCCCCAGGGATGGAAGGTTTGCAGAAGCGCCGGGTGCTTGCCGGTCAGGGTCGCGAATTCGTTGAACTCCTGCGTGGTCCCGCGGTCGGAGACGCCGAGGAAGACGCTCGGCTTCGGCGGAACCAGGCTCAGCGCCGCTGCCGGGGCCGCGGCCAGCAGCCCGATCGCGGCAGCCAGCAGGGCGACCCGCCGCGCCGCTCTGGCGATTGCCCGTCGTCTCCCGCGCACGCGTCTTTCTTCGCGTCTACCCACCTATGGCCTGCAACACGGCCCTCCGGCCAGGTTGCGGCCGGTTCAGCGACCGACCCGCAGGCTCAACGCCTGATCGATCACCGCCTGGGCGCCGCAGCCGCCGGGGCTCGCCGGCGTCGCGCTGCCCGCCAGCAGGAGGTTGACCCGCTTGCCGGGCGCGATCCGTTTGCGCAGCTTGCGCGGCACGACGAAGACCAGCTGCCCGCCCGAGCTGACCCCGCGCTGGCCGAGCGGGAAGCTCCGCGGCTTGCCCTTGAAGCGGTACCGCAGGGTCGCGGTCAGGGTCGCGCTCGCCGCCGTCGAGGTGTCGAGCTGCAGCGCCATCGCGTACTTCCGCGGCGGCTTCAGGCCGCTGGCGCTGGCGCTCATGACCGGGCAGGAGACGCCGTCGAGGCTGACCGTGTCCGTGCCGGAGGAGGCGTTGGAGGCGATCTCGACGCTCGCGTCGAGATCGCCGGCTGCGCCGGGCGCGAAGCGCACCTCGACCGTGCAGCCGTTCGCCGTGCCGGCCGGGATCGGCGCCGCCGTGCAGTCGCTGGCGTCGACCGAGTAGGAGCCGGCGCCGGGGCCGCCGAGCTCGGCGGCGGCGATCGTCAGCGGGCCGCTGCCCGGGTTGCCGACCTGGAAACTCTGGCTCGTCCCGCCGCCGGCCAGCAGCGCCCCGAAGCCGAGCGCGCCGGTCGAGAGCGAGATCAGGGGCTTGGTCCCGACCCCTTCCAGGCGCGCCGTGTGCGGTTCGGCGAAGACGTCGTCGGCGATCAGCAGGGTCGCCGTCTGCGGTCCGGTCGAGGAGGGGAAGAAGGTGACCCCGACGGTGCACTCCTCACCCGCTTCGACCGTGGCGCCGGTGCACCCGTCGCTCCCTTCGGCGAGTTCGAATTCGTCCGCCTCCTCGCCGCCGATCGCGACCGTGTCGACGGCGAGCGTCTCGGTGCCGGTGTTCTTGTAGGTGAAGGTGATGACCGGCCCGGGCCCGGTGCCGGCGTTGCGGGCGCCGAAATCGGCGCTGGCCGGGGTCAACGTCACCGCCGGCGAAACGCCGCTCCCTTCCAGCACGGTCTGGGAGTTGCTCCCGAAGTAGCTGGTCAGCACCTGCAGGCGGCTGCTCTTCGGTCCGACCGAGGTCGGTTCGAAGCTGACCTGCGCTGCGCAGGAGGCGCCGGGGGCGAGCGTCGCCGAGCAGTCGTTGCTCGCGTGGAAGGGCGCGCTCGCGAAGATCCCGGTCACCCCCAGCGGGGCGCTGCCGGGATTGGAGATCGTCACCGTCTGGGCCGGCGTTTTCTGCCCCACCGGCGTCTGCCCGAAGCTGACTTTTTCCGGCGTGATCGCGAGCCCGGGCTTGGTCCCGACGCCGGTCAGGGTCGCGGTCACGCTCGTCGGCACCGCCGGCGATTTGCCACTGACCGTCAGCGTCGCCGTCTTTTCGCCGACCGAGACCGGGTTGAAGGCGAACTCCGCCGTGCACGATTTGCCCGGCAGGATCGCTCCGCCGGCGCATTCGGCTTCGACGTCGGACTGGTAGCTGAAGTTGGCGGTTTCGCTCAGCGCCACCTCTTCGACGTAGAGCGGTTCGTTGCCGGTGTTGGCGATCGTGAACGCCTGCGGCGCCGTCGCCCCCGCCTTCACCTCCTGTTCGCCGAAGTCGAGCTCGGCCGGAGTGAGGGTGATTTCGGGACCGAGACCGGAGCCGGTCAGTTCGACGTCGAGGGGGCCGGCGTTGGTTTCGATCCCCAGCGTCGCCGTCCGTTTGCCGGGCGCGTGTGGTTCGAACTTCACCAGGAGCGCGCAACTGCCGGTCTTCGGCACCGGGTTGGGGCAGTAGTTCTGCACCGAGAAGTCCTCCTCGTCGGCCCCGGAGATCCCCGCCGCCGAGACTTTCAGGGCCTCCTCGCCGAGGCTGAGGACGACAACCGTCTGGCCCGGGCCCGGCCCGGAGCCGACTTCGCGCGAGCCGAGCGCCAGCGAGCTGACGTTGGTCGTCGCTTTCGCCACCGGGTCGGTCGCGGCCAGGCCGTAGACGATGTTTTCGTCGGTTTCGCTGTCGGGGATCGTCGTCAGCACTTTCATTTCCCCGCCGGTCGCCTTGTTGGCGCGGAGGATCGTCTGGCCTTGCAGGCGCGTCTCCACCCAGTAGAGGTAGTTGGAGTCGTTGGTCAGGTAGCCGGCCTCGCCGAGGCCGCTGACGAATTCGGTGTCGACGGCGCCGACCGCGCCGCTCGGTTCGATCGTCGCGCGGCCGATCCGGTCTCGGTCGATCCAGTAGATGTAGTCGCCGTCGGCGCTCAGCCCGAACGGCTCTTCGAGTTTCGAGGCCCCGACCGCGACGTCCGGCCCCGAACTGGCATCGGCCGGCATCCATTTGATCGAGGGGTTCTCGTTGCCGGCCCAGCCGGCAAAGCCGGCATCGATCCAGTACACGGTCGATTCGGTCGCCGCGAGACCGGTCCAGACGATGCAGGGTTTGGCGAGGAGCTCGTCCTCGTCGCCGCCGTCGCTGGCCCGGGCCGACCACAGCTGGGCGGCGTCTTCTGCCGAGTTGACTTCGCCGGCATGGATGCAGGGCGGTTCGATGTCGCCGGCGACGAAGACGCGGTTGTCGCCCAGGGCGATGTAGCCGGGGGCGATGTTCGGCTCGAAGACGTTGGCTTCGAACCCTTCGCCCTCGATCCCCGAGGAGCCGACCACCGTCGAGATCTCGAAGTCCCCCTCCCGGCTCGCCCAGAAGACGCGACCGCCAGCGGCGGCGACGCCGACCGGGTCGTGGATCCCCGTGCGCCAGTTGCTTTCGACGCGGCTGCCGTCGCTGTTGATCCGCCCGATCGCGTCGGATTCGTAGTTGCCGAAGAACAGGTATGCCTGGGACGGGGCGGCAAAGGCGCCGAGCGCCAGGCAGACGAGGACGAGCAGTAGGGCGAGGCGAGCGAGCCGAGACAAGGGAACCCTCCGGGTAGAGAACGTTGGAGTTACCTGATCGGCTACCGCTCGACCGCGGTTGAGTGCTGCAACCGGTTCGGCGCGCCGGTTCGCCTAGCCGAGCACGTCGGCCATCGTCCGCGGGCGCACCCCGAGCGTTTCGGCGTCGGCGGCGCCGCGCTCGGAGACCATCGAGACCTCCATCAGCTCGGCCTCCTCCCAGGTCGCGAACACGGCCTCGCCGAACAGCGCGCGGATCGCGATCAGCCCCTGCCGCACCAGCCCCAGCGGCAGGTGGACGAGCGGCCGCGGCCGGCCGGCGATGCGGCTGACCAGGTCGGACATCTGGTCGTAGGAGAGGGTCTGCGGCCCGGCCAGCTCGTAGCGATCCCGGGCCTCGCCAGCCGCCAGCGCGTTGACCACGCAGCGGGCCACGTCCTCCGCCCAGATCGGCTGGAAGACGGCCTTGCCGTCGCCGGAGACCGGCAGCACCGGCAGGAAGGAGAAGCGGCGCAGCAGGGTGATCCAGGGGTCGGAGTGGTCGTAGACGATCGAGGGCGCGAACACGGTGGTCTCCAGCGGGGAGGAGGCGACCGCCTGCTCGGCCACCCACTTGGCGCGGAAGAAGCGGGTCCGCTGGGCGCCGCCGGCGTCGAGCGCGCTGAAGAAGTGGAAGCGCTTGACGCCGCTGCGCTCGGCCGCGCGCAGCAGCCGCACCGTCGCCAGCCCGTTCAGCTCCTCGATCCGTTTCGGCGGCTGGTCGCGGATCGTCGCTGCCAGGTGGATCACGGTGTCGACCCCGCGCAGTGCCTGCCGCACCAAGTAGGGGTCGGAGAGCTCGCCGAGGTCGCCGAGCGCGATCTGCACGTCGACCCGCCGCTCGCCGAGCCGGCGCGGCTCACGCACCAGGCAGCGGACGTCCTCGCCACTCTCCAGCAGCAGCGGCAGCAGTCGCGACCCAATGCTTCCGGTTGCCCCCGTCAACAACAGCATCGGGCCGATGCTAGTGAGTCGCTATTTCCGCTTCGGTTTCGGGCCGAGCTTGAGGTTGACCTTGCCGCTCGCGCTGGCGCCGGCGGCCGGGCTCGAGGACTTGACCACGAGCATCACCCCTTTGCGCGGTTTCGGCTTCGTCACCTTGCCGAGCGTGCAGCCCGCGGTCTTCAGCGCCGCCTTCGCCTGGGCCAGCGTCTTCCCGCTCAGCTTCGGGACCTTGCAGCCGCTCGGGACCGGCGGCGGCGTCACCGGCGGCAGCACGACCGGGGGCTGGACCGGCGGTTTGGTTTCCGGTTCTGGTTCCGTGGTGCTGCTGTTCGTGTAGGAGATCGGCGCCGAGCAGTCGGACACGAGTTCGGTCGGGCCGGTCGCGGTCGCCGTGAACTCGGCGGTCGTGCCCGCCGCGACGTTGACCAGCAGCCCCGGGGCGGCGAGCTGCGAGGCGGGGCCGGTCGAGACCGGCGCCCCGGCGCAGGCCGCTCCGGCATAGATCTTCACGACGGTGCCCCCCGCGGCGCTGCCGAGGATCCGTGGCGTGCCGTTGGCGGCCGGGGAGAGGGGCGAGGTCGCTTCCAGGACCGGCGCGGCCGGCGGCGCCGGCGGCGATTCGACGGTCCAGCTGAAGCTGGCGGGGGTCGGGTCGACCAGCCCGCTCGGGACCTTCGCCCGCACCTGGAATTGGTGGTCGCCGACTTCGACCGTGTACCCGGCGGGGCTCGTGCAGGCGGTCCAGGAGAGGGCGCCGTCGAGTTTGCACTCGAACTCGCCGGCGTCGGCGTCGGTCCGCTGGAAGCCGAAGCTCGCGCTGGTGCTGGTGCCTCCGGCGCCCACCGCGGTGAGGATCTCGGTATCCGGCGCCACCGTCTCGCTCCCGACCGGGACCAGCAGGTCGAGCGCCGCGGCGACGTCGAGGCGGCCGCCGGTGGTCGTTTTGCCGGCCAGCGAGGGGACCTGCTCGGCGCTCTGCAGCAGCGCGTTCCGCACTTCGGTCACGCTCGCCGCCGGCTTGATCGAGAACAGCAGCGCCGCCGCCCCGGTCACGTGCGGGGCTGCCATCGAGGTGCCCTGGAGGAAGGCGAAGTCGGGGCCGGCGTTGATCGGCCCGTAGCACTCGATTCGCACGTCGTCGAGCCAGGCGCCGTCGCTGGCCAGCGGGGTCGCTCCGGCTTCGTATTCGAAGTAGAGGCGCAGGTCGTGGCCGCCGAAGTCGAGCTGGCGGGCGCTCTGGAAGAAGACCAGGGCCGAGCCTTCGGTGTCGGCGCTGACCGTGAAGTTCCGGGTCGTCAGGCCGTCGATCACGACGCCGTAGCGCAGCACGCCGCCCTTCTTCGACCGCAGGCCCTTGATCCGGCAGCTGCCGGCGCCCGCCGGGATCGCCACCGACTCGGCCCGTTCGGCCCAGGTGGCGGAGTTCGCCAGCGGCGTCGCCCCGGGCGAGTCGGTCAGCCCGAACGAGGTCAGCGGCCCGTCCCCGGCCGGCGCCCGACCGAACCCGGAGCTGTCCCAGTTGGCGGCGAAGTCGTTGGTCTCGAAGTCGTCGCTGAGCGGCACTTCCTGTTTCGGGAAGGTGCTGAGGATCTCGGTGCCCGGCGCCGCGAGGTCGACCGAGGTCGCGCCCCAGTCCGAGAACGACGCGAGTTTGTCGGCCTGATCGGTGGCGGCGACGCAGACGACGTTGTCGATCGCCCCGCTAACCGGCGGCGAGGATTCGGTGTCCGGGCGGTAGTCGCAGGGGTAGTGGTGGCCTTTCGGGGCGGCGCCCCCGCCGTCGTTGTCGCCGCCGTCGTTCCCGGCCGAGATCACGTACAGCGTTTCCGGGTTTTCGGCGATCGCGTTGACTTCGGCCTGGTTGTAGGTGTTGCCGCCGAGCGAGATGTTCGCGACCCGGGCGCCCTCCTGGCCGGCGTAGTTGATCGCCGCGACCAAGCCGCTGACGGTGCATTTGAGTTCGCTGGTCGCGGGCACGTTCGAGCAGACGCGCAGCGGCATGATCGAGACGTTCCGCGCCACCCCGGTCATCCCGAACCCGTCGTCCCCGCGGGCACCGATCGTGCCGGCGGTGTGCACCCCGTGGCCGCCGGAGACGAGGTTTTCGTCGCTGGGATTGTTGTCGGGGCTGATCGCCGAGAGGTTCTCGCCGACGAAGTCCCAGCCGTGGACGTCGTCGACGAAGCCGTTGGCGTCGTCGTCGACCCCGTTGTTCGCGATCTCGTCCGGGTTGGTCCAGACCACGCTGGCGAGGTCGGGATGCTGGAAGCGGTAGCCGCTGTCGATGTCGGCGACGACGGTCGCGGGCGTGCCGACGGCGCGGTCCCAGGCGACGACGACGTTGGCGTCGTCACCCGCCACGGCGCCGCCGACTCCAGCGACCCCGGCGCCGGTGTTCCGCAGGCCCCAGAGCTGGCCGAACAGCGGGTCGTTGGGGATCCCGTGAACGTCGATGTAGGCGTCGCGTTCGGCGACCGCGACCGCCGGGTCGGCGGCCAGCGCCGCGACCGCGGCGGCGGGGCTCTGTCCCGGCTCGACCTCGACCAGCTGGAAGCTGGGGTTGCCGAGGGTGGCGGCGTAGGTGACGTCGGCCCCGGCCCGGGCGGCGGCTTTCTGGCCGCGGTTGGCCCCGGCGACCCACTGGACGATCACGCCGTCGGGGGAGAGGGCCGGCGCGGGAGCGCCCGCCTGGGGGACGTCGACGGCCCCCAGGGCGGCGGGCGCGGCAAGCGCCGGCAGCGCCAGGGCGGCCAGAAGCGAAAGGAGTGCCCTGCGAACCAAGCCTATGAGGATAGGGCCCGCTCAGCCCCTGACCCGCTGCCTGCAAGAGGGGGCAATCGGGGCTCCCGCCCCGCGAATCCCTAAAATGGTCGCTCGCACTTGGCCGGGGCCGACCGGCAGCACCCGGAAACCGACCTAGGAGAAGCCTCCGTATGACTTACGTAATCGCCGAGCCGTGCATCGGCACCAAGGACAACTCGTGTGTCGAGGTATGCCCTGTCGACTGCATCCATCCGACTCCGGATGAGCCCGATTACGATTCCGTCGAGCAGCTTTACATCGACGCCGACGAGTGCATCGACTGCGACGCTTGCGTCGAGGCCTGCCCGGTGGACGCCTGCTTCGCCGAGGACCAGCTGCCCGGCGAGTGGGCGAAATTCGCCGAGATCAACGCCGAGTACTTCAAGAGCAAAGCGGCGTAGGCCGGATCCCGGTAGGAGTTTCGCTTAGACGCTTTCCCCCTACCGGGATCCGCCTTTCGCTAGCTAATAGCCGGTCGGATGGCGGGCGGCGAAGCCGGCGCGGCTGCGCATTTCTTCGTGCCAGCGGGGACCGCTGCCGCCGGTCCCGGAGGTGTCCCAGCGCAACCCGGCGATCACCGCGTAGGCGTGGCCGGAGTTGGCGAAGACGGTGATCCAGCGCCCCAGACCGCGTTCGCCCCAGCCCATCATCGGCCCGGAGGGCATCGGGCTGGTGATCAGGTTGCCGCCTTTGAGCGCGAAGCTGACCGCGCCCGAGCAGTCGTAGCCACTGTCCCACCAGCGGCCGTGGCCGCCGCCCCAGACGTAGGGCTTGGTGCGGATCTTGTTCGCCGCGGCGATCACCTTCTTGACCGCCGGGGGCGCGTTCATCGGGGCGATCGCGCGACCGTTGACCAGCATCGCTTTGCCGACCGGGCCGCTGCTCGGCGTTTCCGTGGTTTCGGTCGATTCCGGCGCGGTCGAGCCGACCCCGCCGGGGGTGGCGGCGAGCGCGGGAGAAACGAAAAGAACTGCCAGGGCACTGCATAAAACGACCAGTCCGGCCGCTCTTTGAGCGAGCGTCATCCAGGGTCCTCCTTCTTCGGCCTGCGGAGTTAGCTGACGGACTAGCGCTGAAGGAGCAGCGCCCCCACCGACAGAGGTGGGCTCGCCCCGAAAACTTGGGTCCCCCGCTCCCCGGCCCTTAGCCAGGGATTAGGCAATTGTTTGGAGAAGCTAACACAACGTCGCGGCGGAAGTTTCGCCGCTCAGCCCTGAACCACCGGCAGCGGAGTGCCGCTGACCGGGGGCATCTCCGCCCCGGGCGGCGCCGACTGCAGCACCGGCAGCTCCTGCGGAGTCGCGGCGATGATCCCGCGCGCCGCCTGGCGGATCGCCTGTGAGGCGGGCGCGTCGGGGTCGGCGGTGACCAGCGGCGAGCCGGTGTCGGCGTGCTCGCGCAGCGGCTCGGAGAGTGGCACCTTGCCGAGCAGGGGCACGTCGAGTTCGTCGGAGAGGATCTGACCGCCGCCCTCGCCGAAGATCGTGAAGCGCTCCCCGTCGGGGGTCGTGAAGCCGGACATGTTCTCGATCACGCCGAGGATCTCGAGGTCGAATTTGGCGGCCATCTCGGCCCCGCGGCGGGCGACCGACTGGGCGGCCGGCTGCGGCGTGGTGACGATCACGAACTTCGCCTGCGGCAGCAGCTGGGCCAGGGTCATCGAGACGTCGCCGGTCCCCGGCGGCAGGTCCAGCAGCAGGTACTCGAGCTCGTCCCAGGCGACGTCCTCGAGGAACTGCTGGATCGCCTTGTGCAGCATCGGGCCGCGCCAGACGACCGCCGAGTTCTCCTCGACGAAGAAGCCGATCGACATCACCTTGACGCCGCCGGCCGACTCCAGCGGCAGGATCTTGCGCTCGCCGTTGACTTCCGGTTTGCTGTTGACCCCGAGCATGCGCGGAATCGAGTACCCGTAGACGTCGCAGTCGAGGGCGCCGGCCGGGTGGCCTTCGGCGGTCAGCGCCGCGGCCAGGTTGGCGGTCATCGTCGACTTGCCGACCCCACCCTTGCCGGAGGAGACGCAGATCACGTTCTTCACCTTGGCGAGCGCCCCCTGCGGCAGCTTGCCGCGGCCGAGCGTCTGCTGGAGGTTGCTTTTCTCCTCGTCGGAGAGCACGTCGAAGCCGACGCCGACGCTGGTCACGCCTTCCAGCTCGGTGATCTGCTGGGCGACGGCCTGTTCGAAGTGGGAGCGGATCGGGCAGCCGGCGGTGGTCAGCGAGACGATCACCTCGACGCGGCCGCCCTCCTGGATGTCGATCGAGCGGACCATGCCCAACTCGACGATGTTGCGCCGCAGCTCTGGGTCGATGACCGCTTTGAGACGCTCGGTTACCTGCTCTGGGGTGGGAAGAGACATAGGCGGCATTCTCCCAAAAGCGCGCCGCCGGCAACTCGCGCGCTCTGGAGTCCGGGCGAAGGGGGGAGAGTTCTCCCCGCCCGCGCCCTTTGCCTTCCCACGTGCAGGCGAACGAGGAGGCGGAGATGTCGGGGACGCGGGGCGGGGTCGGTCGGATCGTGGCGATGGGGGTCGGGTTGGCGCTGGCGTTGCTCCTGCTGCTCGCCGCCGAGGCGCGGGCCGGCAAGTACACGGTCGCGCAGTGCGGCTGGTACGTCGGCGCCGATGCGGACTGGGCCGACACCACCGGTGGCGCCAAGTTCCGGCCCGACGGCTACTGCGTGCCGCCGGGCGGCGGCGACCCGTTCGACGGCTCGCGCCTGAAGACCTTCACCCGGGAGGGCCAGGCCACCGTGACCGGGACCCGGTACGCGCGCTGGCGCTGGAACGCCCCGGCCGGGACCGCGATCACCCAGGTGCGCGGGACCTGGTGGCACGCGCTGCACGACGGGATCGAGCAGCGGGTCGGCGGTATCGGCGGCGGCGGGTTCACGCCGTTTCTCAGCGCCGCGAGCACCGACACGACCCCGCGCGAGTTCGTCGCCGGCTTCGCTTCGGGGGTGGCGGCGATCGAGGACCGGCTGCTCTGCGCCCGCGCCGAGAGCAAGTGGTGCTCGCTCGACGCGGTCTCGTGGGGAGGCCTGCGGGCGCTGACGATCACGCTCCAGGACGGGACCGTGCCCGGGGCCGGGATCGGCGGCGAGCTGTTCAACGGCGGCTGGCGCAAGGGTGTCCAGGGGGTGGTGATCTGGGGTGCCGACACCGGTTCCGGCATTCGCTTCGGGGAGACCACCCTGGACGGCGCCCGGGTCGCGCTCACCGAGTACGGATGCGCGATCGCCGCGATCGGCGGCGAGTGGCGGGGGACGCGGATGCAGCCCTGTCAGATCGCCGTTTCGGGCACCCAGGCGATCGCCACGACGGCCTTCAGCGACGGTCCGCACTCGGTCGGCCACTGCGTCACCGACTTCTCCGGCAACGTTGGCTGCGACCGCCTCTACACGGTGCTGATCGACAACAATCCACCCGCCCATCCCCGTGCTGCGGCGCCGGTTGGGGCGGCGGGGTGGCGCCGGAGCAACGGCTTCGAGGTCGTCTGGGCGAACCCAGACCAGGGTGCGGCGAGCCCAATCGGCGGCGCCGTTTGGCGGCTCACCGGTCCGGCCGGCTTCGACAGCGGCGCCAAGTTCGCCGCCGGGCGGAACCGGACCAGCCTGGCCGACCTGAAGCTGCCGGGACCCGGCAGCTACTCGTTGGCCCTCTGGCTGCGTGACGAGGCCGGCAACGAGGCGCCGGCGTCGGCGGTGTCCGTGCCGCTGCGCTTCGACGACGTTCCGCCGGGGGTCGCCTTTCTCGCGCCCGAGGGGCCGTTGCCGTCACTGGTCGAGGCCGAAGTCAGCGACGGGCATTCCGGGCCCGCAAAGGGCGAGCTCTTCTACCGCCGGTCGGACGCCGAGCACTGGACTGAGCTGCCAGCCAAGCTGGTCGCCGCCCCCGCGGCGAACACCGCGAAGCTGCGGGCGCCGCTGCCGGACCTCGGGCCGGGCACCTACGTGTTCCGCGCCGACGTCGCCGACGCGGCCGGCAACACCGCCTCGACCGGCCGCCGCGCCGACGGCACCGAGATGACGATCCGCAGGCTGGCGCAGGCCGAGGTGGTGGGCGAGAAGACGCGCCTGTTCGCGCAGTTGCGCGGCGGCCGCGGCCGCGGCGAGACCCGGACCGTCGCCTTCGGCGCCGGCGCCTCGCTCGGCGGCCGTCTCGTCCGGGCCGATGGCGATGGGCTGGCCGGGCGCGAGCTGAAGATCGTCCTGCGCCCCTCGCGCGGTGCCCTGGCGCCGCGCGCGGTCGAGACGGTACGGACGGGCGCGGGCGGCGAGTTCGAGCTGCGGCTAGGGCCGGGCCCCTCGCGCCGGATCTCTGTGAACTTCGCCGGCGACGGGGGCCTTGAGCCCTCAACCCGGCGACCGCTGGAGTTGCGGGTGCGGTCGGGCGTCTCCCTCCGCGTCGACCGTACCCGCCTCACCACGGGCCACCTCCTCCGCCTCAGCGGTGAGGTGCGGGCCGGCGACGCGGCGATTCCTCGCCGTGGCAAGCTGGTCGCGATCCAGTACTTCGAGCGGGAGACCCGGCGCTGGCGGCCGGTCGTCCTCACTCGCAGCGACCACAGCGGCCGCTTCCGGGCTCGCTACCGCTTTCGCTACGTCAGCGGTTTGGCGCGGGTGCGGTTGCGGGCGACGGCGGTGGCCGAGGAGCGCTGGCCCTACGCCCCCGGCTCCTCTGCCCCGGTGACGGTCGAGGTGAGCGGCAAATGAGCCGGCCGGTTCGATCATCTAGGGTTCCCGCCAATGTCGAAAGCCACCCTTCACACCAACGCCGGGGCGATCGTGCTCGAGTTCCACGACGAGGACGCGCCGAAGACCGTCGAGAACTTCCGCAAACTGGCGGGCGAAGGGTTCTACGACGGGCTGATCTTTCACCGGGTGATTCCGGACTTCATGATCCAGGGAGGCTGCCCGCAGGGCACCGGAACCGGCGGCCCGGGCTACGAATTCGAGGACGAGTTCAACGACCACAAGGTCGTGCGCGGGGCGCTCGCGATGGCCAACGCCGGACCGAACACGAACGGCTCCCAGTTCTTCATCGTCACCACTGGCGCCGCGCCATGGCTGGATGGCAAACACACCGTGTTTGGCACCGTCGTCGACGGCATGGACGTCGTCGATGCGATCGAGTCGACCCCGACCGGCCCCAACGACAAGCCGGTCGATCCGCAGACGATCGAGCGCGTCGAGCTCTCCGACTAGGAGGGATTGGCGAAACCCCCGCCCACGCCCGGCGGCGGCGGACACTTCGCGGTGCGGCGTCCTCAGTCGGCCGAATAGCGCTGCTATTCGGCCTCCCTGCGTCCTTGCCCCGCTTGGTCCGGCGCTCACCGGATCGCAGACGCGGGTTTCGCCAATCCC
>Ga0081539_10002493_pt1 | contig 25837 bp, 11 predicted proteins | sample TabmetS4T2R2_FD_71023 | JGI IMG/M metagenome (GOLD analysis project Ga0081539, IMG submission 71023) | Tabebuia heterophylla rhizosphere microbial communities from the University of Puerto Rico - S4T2R2 | ecosystem: Host-associated > Plants > Roots > Rhizosphere ...
AGTTATCTGGAAGACCCGCGAGAGGCGGAGTTGGTTGTCAAAGAGACCCCGGCGATCCTGACCGTCAACTACATCGTTAAGAGAATTGGCTGTTTGAGCCTGATGTCGGAATAACATTCCCCTCTGGAGAACGCTATGATGAGTGAAGAGATCATCAAAGGAAGGCCTCGGCCTCGCCATCTCGCACTTGAGCTGATCCTTGGTATCCTATTGCTGATGTTGCTTTCCGCCTTCGGTTGGCAACCGTCGGTCCGGCAGCAAAAAGAGTTCAATCCATCGGAAAAGACTATTGCTGAGATTCACAAGGCTTTTCGCTCCGGCCGATTGACTTGTCACCAGTTGGTCGAAGCATATCTCAAGAGGATCAATACTTATGATCAACCTACAAAATTGAATGCTCTGGTCCTGGTCAATCCCGCTGCCCTGGCCGAAGCTGATAAACTTGATGAGGAGTTCAAGCGAACGGGAAAATTGCGACCGCTGCATGGTATTCCGATGATCGTTAAGGACAATTACGACACGAAAGATCTGCAAACGACGGGCGGCTCGCTGGCGCTTAAAGGTTCGGTTCCGCCGAACGACGCTTATCAAGTGCGCAAGCTGCGCGAAGCGGGCGTGATTGTTCTGGCCAAATCGAACATGGCGGAATGGGCGTTCAGCCCATACCTGACGGAAAGCTCAATCGGCGGAATCACCCGCAATCCTTACGATCTGGAACGTGTCCCGGCGGGTTCCAGCGGCGGCACGGCGGCAGCAGTCGCGGCCAATCTGGGCATGGCAGGTCTGGGCACTGATACCGGAAATTCGATCAGAGGACCGTCTTCGCACAATGCACTGGTCGGCATCCGTTCGACAATGGGGCTGACGAGCCGCGCTGGAATCATCCCGCTCTACCTGCGTAATGACATCGGAGGCCCGATGGCGCGTACCGTGGAAGACGCCGTCCGCATTCTGGAAGTGATCGCCGGCTATGATCCGGCAGACCCGATCACCAAGTTGTCCGCAGGCAAAGTACCGAAGAGTTACACGCAATTTCTGAAGCGCAACGGGTTGAAGGGAGCTCGCCTGGGAGTCTTTCGCCGCTACATTGATGCGCCGACGACTGACCCGCAGATCAAGGAGCTGATGGCAAAGGCGATCGAAGATTTGAAAGCGCAGGAAGCCATCATCGTCGATCCATTCGACATTCCGAATTATGAAGAACTGACCCGGAATATCTGGTGCGACGCCTTTCATTACGATGTGAACAACTATCTGGCTTCGTTAGGCGATAAGGCGAAGTATAAAAATTTGAACGAAGTTGTCGCATCAGGCTTGTATTCATCATATATTGAGGCGCGGCTGAAACGGGCCATCCAGACGACATCCCAAGAGCCCCCCTGCGAGGATTTGTATCATGCCCCACGCAACATTGCGTTTCGCGAAGCCGTCCTCAAGGCGATGGAACAGTTCAGACTCGATGCCATCATCTATCCGACATGGAGCAATGCTCCGCGAAAGGTGGGCGATCTGCAAAGCCCCGCCGGTGACAACAGTCAAATCCTCTCGCCACAAACAGGCTTTCCGGCGATTACCGTACCGATGGGATTTACATACGGCTCACTTCCGGCGGGCATGACATTTCTGGGCCGGCTCTTCAGTGAACCGGACTTGATCAAATTCGTTTATGCCTATGAACAAGCGACCAAACATCGCCGGCCACCGGAGAAATTTCCTCCGATCACAAACAAGTAGATTGTTACCGAGAATCGGTAGAAACCTGACGAGATAACAGCGAAAGGACTTTCAACCAATGGATCCCTTGTACCAGACGACTCATTTGAACTGTTCACGGCGAAACTTCCTGGTTCTTGCCGGAGTTGGATTGTATACCGTGGGACAGGCTGCGCCTGTCCCTGAGGGAATCACGGCACGGCAGGTGATCGAACGCATCCAAAAGAACGTTGGAGTCCAGTGGCGCAATGAGACGGTGGACACCTTCAAGATCGGCAATCCCGAGACGGTTGTCAAAGGCATCGCTACCTCTTTCAGCGCGACACTCGATGTCTGCCAGCGGGCGCATGCCGCCGGTCAGAATTTGCTGATCGTGCACGAGCCGACATTCTATAACCACCTTGATGAGACGGCCGCGCTGAGCGGCGGGGTTTACGAAATCAAACGAAACTTCATCGAGAAGAATGGCCTGGTGGTCTGGCGCTTTCACGATCATTGGCATGCGCGAAGACCCGACGGCATTTTGGCCGGAATGACCGCGGCCCTCGGATGGGAAAAGCACCAGTCTTCCGAACAACCACGACTCTTTTCATTGCCGGGGACCACGCTGGGAGAGCTGGCGCAAAAGATGCAGGGGCGCCTCAATGCGCGTGCGCTGCGCGTCATCGGCGATCCACAGATGGCCGTGCGTCGCGTCATCTTGTCGCCGGGGTTCAATAACTTTCCCGGCATCATGAAGGCCTTGGACGATCCGGGTGTCGATGTCGTGGCGATCGGCGAGACGCGTGAATGGGAAGGAGTTGAATACGCTCGCGATTGTGTCGCGGCAGGTAAGAAGAAAGGATTGATCATGATCGGTCACGTTCCATCGGAAGAGCGGGGGATGGATGAATGCGCCAGATGGCTCAAGACCTTTGTGACCGAAGTCCCTATTCAGTACTTACCGGGCGGTGACCCCTTTTGGCATCCCAAAGCGTAGGGGTTACATCCCGGAGAGGTATTCCCACCGGGTAACTCTTCGAATTGTCTGAGGCGCAAAATCTTTCAGATCAAATCGTGATCACATCCCAGATTGCACTTCACGCAGCCGCCGTTCGAGGAATCGGCGCTCGCTGTCGTTAGTGACCAGCGCCAGCGCCCGCTCATAGCTCTTTGCCGCTTCTGCTGGAGATCCAATGCGGCGCAGCAGGTCGGCGCGTGCAGCGTGCAGTAGATGGTAGTTGTCGAGATCGCCGTCGGCCGCGAGCGCATCGATCAGCGCGAGGGCTGGCTGAGGGCCATCCGCCATCGCCACCGCGACCGCCCGATTCAATGACACGATGGGAGAGGGCTGCAAGCGTTCGAGAAGGTCATAAAGACGGACGATCTGAGACCAATCTGTCTCTTCGGCCCGCGCCGCCTGACAATGCAGAGCCGAGATCGCCGCCTGTACCGCGAAGGGGCCGGGACCGCCGCGAAACGCCTCTTCGACGAGCGGCAATGCTTCGGCAATCTGCTGCCTGTCCCACCGGGTGCGATCCTGCTCTTCAAGCAGAATGAGATCGCCCGCTTCATCCAGACGGGCGTCGCGCCGTGAATGATGCAGGAGCATGAGGGCGAGGAGCGCCGTCGTTTCCGTCGGCGGTTGTGGTGACATGAGCATCCTCACGAGGCGCCCAAGCCGAATGGCCTCGGCGCAAAGGTCGGCCCTCACCAGCGGTTTGCCTCGGGTCGATGAGTAACCCTCGTTGAAGACGAGATAGATCACCGTCAGTACTGCATCCAACCGCGCCGGCATATCTTTTGTGTCAGGTACCGTATACGGAATGCCCGCATCACGAATCTTCCGCTTTGCGCGCACCAACCGCTGTGCCATCGTCGCAGTCGGCACGAGAAAGGCGCGTGCGATCTCGTCCGTCTCAAGGCCACCCAGCATCCGGAGCGTCAGTGCGACCTGTGCTTCGGGCGCAAGCGCCGGGTGGCAACAGGTGAAGATTAGTCGAAGGCGATCATCAGGAATTTCGTTCGTGTCGTAATTCGGTTCTTCGGCGGTTGGAATCAGTCCGGAAGCGACATGGGATTCAAGTTTCTCCTCGAATCGTGTCCGGCGCCGAATGCGGTCGATGGCCTTGTGCCGCGCTGTCTGGATAATCCACGCGCGCGGATACTCAGGAACACCGGAGACACGCCACTGGTCCACTGCGGCCGTAAAGGCTTCCTGGGCGGCCTCTTCGGCCAGCTCAAAGTCGCCGATCAGCCGGATGAGCGTCGCGACGATCCGGCCCCAATCAGAGCGGTAAACTTCATCAATAGCTGCATTTGCATCTGCGAACATACCCCATTATAGAGAATCTTCCGCCGGGGTGTCGATCCGGATATTGGCCGTCCGACCTGCTTATGGCAGCTAACACATCCCCAAGTATGATCTGTCGTTCGGAACCAGCGGCGGTGTCGCCTTCAGCCGGAGGATCTCTCTCAACACCGGATCGACGCGGGGTATATGTCGACCATCGGATCCAGGTTCAGTGCCCAACTAGATCTAATCACTTTTTTTACCTCCTGGTACTCTGGGCGCTCAATGCCGGCGCGGTCCTTGAATCATGGGTTCGAGCTTTGTGGCTTGATCAGGACCAGACGGCATCTCACAAGTACTATCAGGCGCAGGAGGGAATAAGATTTGCCATGAAGGGAATAAGATTTGCCATGAAATGATGTTATTTAAATGATAGCTTCGATTGTCATTGACCTATAAATCCAGACAAGACTTTCGTAGCGTATACTCATTCAGACGATCTTAGACACTATTGAGTTATTTTGATTGCCCTTTTGATCTAATTATTGCCCCTGGTGTCTTGGATTGGTGCAACGTCCGATACAATACAACTCTTACATGTTTTGATTGATTCAAACCTGGCAGAAAACCACTGCGATCACCTCAGAAAAGTATGTTTTTAAATCAAGCTATTTCACCGTTAATCTTGGCGACCACTTTGATAAGTGTGCTTTTGCCCCAGTTGGGGCGCTCCAAATACATTTACGGCGTTCAGGCGCAGGAGAAACATCTTGAAGAACTCAAGATCGGTCAATCAATTGAAAGAGAGATAACTGGAGGACAAGTTCACCGTTATCAATTGATGCTCTCAAGAGGAGAATACGCGCACATTGTCATAGAGCAGATGGGAGTCGATGTTGCGGTGACGATGTCCGATCCAAAGGGTAAGGAACTCTGTTTGATCGATTCCCCAAACGGCACGCGTGGGCCGGAGATCATTTACTTCATCGCTGAGTTTTCCGGCTATCATCGCCTGGAAGTGAACGTTCCGGAGAAGGATTCAGTACCCGGGCGATATCAGGCGAAGGTTGAGGCGTTGCGAATGGCAGCCTCACAAGACTTCAGCCGCGCTGCCTGGCATCGAGTCTTTGCCGAAGGAATGAAGCTCAAAGGGCAATCGACAGCAGAATCCATGCGGGCGGCAATCATTAAATATCAAGAAGCAGAGAAGTACTTAAGCGAGATAAACGAGCCGGTTGCCAACGCTCTAACATTTAGTGGCCTCGGAGAGGTCTATCACTACCTGGGTGAAAGAAAGAAGGCGCTCGATAGTTTCCTCCAGGCGTTACCTTTCGTACAAGCAACGGGCGACCGGAACGAAGAGGCTTTCGTGCTTAATAGTCTTGGTCTGGTCTATAATTCCCTCGGCGATATGCAGAAAGCGCTCGACTCCTATGATCGGTCACTCACACTGATGCGAGCCTCAGATAACAGTCGTGGTGAAGCCTCGGTCCTTAACAACCTCGGCAGAATCTACGATTCTTGGGGAGAAAAGCAGAGAGCGCTCGACTATTACAATCAGGCGCTGTCACTAATGCGAGCAAAAGGCGACCGGCCCGGAGAAGCCCTCGCGCTCAACAACCTCGGATTGATCTACAACTTTCTGGGAGAAAAGCAGAAGGCCCTGGACTATTACGACCAGGCGCTGCCAATAATGCGGGCAAAAGGCGATCGCAGAGGGGAAGCCTTGGTTCTTAACAACCTCGGAATGACATACAGATCCATCGGAGAAAAGCAGAAAGCGTTAGATTACTATCTCCGGTCGCTTCGGCTCAGACAGGTGGTTGGTGATCGCCAAGGAGAAGGCAACGTACTCAACAATCTGGGTAGTCTCTATCTGACGTCAGGGGACAGAGAAAGAGCGTTAAATTATTACAGCCAATCTCTTCAAATTAGACAGGCCATCGGCGACCGCCAGGGAGAAACTGCTACTACCAATAATATCGGCTATCTCTACAATTTGCTGGGAGAGTCGCAAAAAGCTTTGGATTACTACAATCGGGCGCTTGAGCTTTGCCGGGTCGTCGGCAACCCTCGCGGAGAATCCACCACTTTGAGCAATATTGGGCTTATCTACAACGCTCTAGGAGATAACGAGAAGGCACTAGACTATTATAACAAGGCGCTCAGACTCAAGCGAAGTGTGGAAGATCGCCCGGGCGAAGCCATAACCCTTAATAATATCGGTTCGGTCTATGCCGATCTGGGCGACTGTGAGAAAGCACGGGAGAACCTTGACCCGGCGCTCAAAATCTTGAGAGCTGTCAGCGATCGAAGCGGCGAAGCGCTCGCGCTCTATAACCTCGCGCGCGTTGAGCGACAGCGCGGTAATTTAATCGAAGCCCGCTCTCACCTTGAGGCGGCGCTCGACATCATCGACTCTCTTCGCACCAAGGTCGATGTCTACGAGCTTCGCGCTTCTTATTTCGCCAGCGTTCGCAACTGGTATGAATTATACATATCTCTTTTATTAGAGATGCATCAACAAGACACGCTGGCCGGGCACGATGTGGCGGCGCTTGAAGCCGGTGAGCGGGCGCGAGCGCGCTCACTGCTTGAAATACTTGCGGAATCAGGAGCCGACATTCGCCTGGGAGCCGATCCATCGCTTTTGGAGCGTGAGCGGGGTTTGCAACAGCAGCTTAATGCCAGAGCCTCAGCCCAGATTGCGTTGCTCAGCCGCAAACACACCGCTGCTCAGGCTGAATCGATCGCTAAGCAGATTGACGCTCTCACTACACAGCTTCAGCAGGTAAAGGCGGAAATTCGCGTGAGCAGCCCGCGTTACGCCGCGCTCACCCAGCCACAACCTGTCAAACTATCTGAGATTCAACAGCAATTGATCGATCAGAATACTTTACTGTTGGAGTACTTTCTGGGTCGGAAGCAGAGTTACCTCTGGGTGGTCTCTTCCACTTCAATTGCTGCTTATCAATTGCCGCCCCGCGCGGAGATCGAGAAAGCTGCCGCAGATCTCAACGATCTCTTGATTGTTCGTTCTCTCGCGTCCGGCATGGCCGAAACCGGCCGGCGAGTGCAGGCGCTCGCAGCTGATGCTAAATATTGGTCGCAGGCCGTCCAGCTGAGCCACATATTGTTTGGGCCGGTCGCCTCACAGCTTGGTCAGAAACGATTGCTCATCGTGGCTGATGGCGTATTGCAGTCCATCCCGTTTGCAGCTCTGCCTGCGCCATTAGTTTCCAGCACGACGGACGGCGAAAACCGCAGGCCCGAGGCCGAGCTGCTGCCATTGATTGCTGAGCACGAAATCATTAGTCTTCCATCGGCATCCACGCTTGCCGCCCTGCGGCGAGAAACGGCCGGACGCGCTCCCGCCGAGAAATCACTCGCAGTATTGGCTGACCCTGTCTTTACGGTCGATGATTCAAGAGTCAGAAGGAACGAAAGCAAGGTCGCGAAAAAGACCGGAGTCCAATCTTCTGGTGAAAACGATGCGCACCTCACCACTCGGCAGATGACAGGATCCGGGCAGGAGACAGGAGTGATTGATGCTGAATCACGTTTCGGCCGATTGCTCAGCACCAGGCGCGAGGCGGCGGAGATCATGGCTCTCGTTCCCGAACGCGAGCGCAAACAGGCGCTCGATTTTGAGGCCAGTCGAGCGATGGTCTTGAGCCCGGAACTCAGCCGATACCGGATCGTACACTTCGCCACTCACGGATTACTCAATAGCGTTCATCCTGAGTTATCAGGCATCGTTCTTTCGCTGGTCGATGAGCGAGGAGATCCGCAGGACGGTTTTCTCCGGCTTCACGATATCTATAACCTGAAACTTCCGGCAGAGTTGGTGGTGCTCAGCGCATGCCGGACCGGATTGGGCAAGGAGATCAAAGGTGAAGGATTGATCGGACTCGCGCGAGGCTTTATGTATGCGGGAGTGCCGCGGATCGTTGCGAGCCTCTGGAAAGTAGATGACCGAGCCACCAGCGAGCTGATGAAATGTTTTTATCAAGGTTTGCTCGGGCCTGAGCGCTTGCGCCCGGCCGAGGCATTACGTCGAGCTCAACTGTCGATTCGGAAACAGAAGCAGTGGCGCGCCCCCTATTACTGGGCAGCCTTTGTCATCCAAGGTGAATGGAAATGAACTGCGTCGGCATCGGTAGCTGCTGACAGCTGCGTATATTTAACAGAAAGATTTGTAATGAATGTTTCCCCACGAAGAAAGAAATGGGTTATTACCCAGGAAGCGCTCGACCAACTGCTTGCTCAGCTCCATTCCGATAGTCAGCGGGCCGGCGAGCAGTATGAGAAGATTCGGCAACGGCTCGTCAAATTTTTCCAATGGCGAGGTTGCGCGCTTGCCGAAGAATGCGCGGACAAGACTTTCGACCGCGTGGCCCAAAAGATTACCGAGGGGACCAGGCTCTGGAATGATAATCCTTATTCTTATTTTCACGGCGTCGCCATCAATATCTTGAGAGAGTATTGGAGAGACCATGAACAGCAGTCGGAGCCGCTTGAAGACGTCGAGCCCTCTGAGGCTCTTTCGGAAGATCCCCAAGAGTTGATGATGCGCGAATTGGAACGTTTAAAAAAAGAACGGCTGCTTGAGTGTCTCAACCGATGCTTGCAAAAGCTTCCTCCCGAAAGCCTTCACCTCATTACAAAATATCATCAGGGAGAAGAATCCGATAAAGTGCGCCGAAAAGACCTGGCTCAAATGCTTGATATTCCCCTCGGCGCATTGAGGCTGCGTGCTTATCGCATCAGGGCGATAATCGAAAAGTGTATTGAAGATTGCCTCAAACGCCGTCCGGAGATCTGAAATAGATCTCGGATTACCGCATCAATATATTGGAATAGAAAAATCGTGACCATGAGAAACGAAGCCGACAACGAAAAATTGCTTATGGAGTACCTGCTCGGAAGATTGTCCGAGCAAGAGCAGCTTCAAATTGAAGAGATGTTCTTCAACAACGATCAGTACTACGAGCGGCTGCTGGCTATTGAAAACGAGCTGTTCTATGACTATGTGCAGGGAAAGCTGTTGCCAGGCGACCGCAAACTGTTTGAAAAACGCTTTCTGATCTCCGGGCGAGACCAGCGAAGGATAACCTTAGCATCGGCGCTGATAGATAAGATATCAGAGAAGATGCCAGCCGAGATCGCCCAACCAAATGTTGCCGAGCAAGGGCCGAAACGGAGATGGCAATCTCTTAAGTCATTCTTAGATATTCGCCAGACCGGTGTCAGAGTTTCATTGACAGTTCTGGCCGTTGTGTTACTAGGCTCGATCTGGCTCGTGGGCGAAATATTCAAATTGCGAACCGAACTTAGTCAGCTTCGGGCGGCGCGGACGGCCCAGGAAGAGAGTTTGCAGCGGGCTCAGCAGGAGCGCGCCCGCATTGAAGCGTTGAACCTCAATCTCCAGCGCGAATTGAACGAGAACGAGACGCTCAAACAGGAGTTGAGCAAATTGCAGACGCACCCCGATCAAGAGCCTCAAAATTTTCAGGCCACACTCTCCCTCATTCTGTCGCCTTCCTTTGTGAGAGGGGGCGCAAACAGTTTGAAGCGGCTTAACATTCTACCGGAGACGCGCTTCATCAAGCTTCAACTCAATATTAAGGGAGATGCCGAGTATAAATTGTATCAAGCCACCCTTTTAACTGCCGAAGGCGTTGAGAGATGGAGCAAGGATCTGTTGCGCCCTCAGCGAATAGGTTCAGTCCAGACTATCATCTTGAAGCTACCCGCCAAGGTTCTGGAAGACGGCGATTATGAATTGAGGCTCAAAGGATTGGCATCCGACGGGACGCTTGAAGAGACCGGAGATTATTATTATTTCAGCATCACAAAAAAATGACTCAGCCATTAACAATCTTCAGTTTCAGCTCTGCAACTGAAAACTGAAAACTATCTCATGTAACACTTTTCCGATTTCTGCATCAGTTAGTAGGAAGGGGATTCGGATAACACCGGAATGCTCAACCTTGATGTCCTTTAATAACGCTCTGGCCTGAGTGAGAAAGGACATTATCGCTGAAGGCGATAGGCATCGTTGTGTCTAATGTGGTCGGCGACCTCGGCGAATCGACAAGTTACTCTAATACAACGCGTGGAATGCGCGATCATCACGTTCCCATAGAGACATCATGGAGTTCAACCTTCTATGGGGCTTGGCATCATCATGAGCGATACGAACATCACGGATACTCCAGAAAAGCCACGCTCCGCAAACACGTGGAGCTATTTAATTATTGGTAGTTTCACCGGGCCAACCGGGCCAACCGGGCCAACCGGGCCGACTGGAGCCACTGGAGCTACAGGCGCAACAGGAGTAACTGGCCTAACAGGACCGACAGGAGTTACCGGAGCTACTGGAGCGACGGGTGCCGCAGGACCGACAGGCGTGGCTGGTCCAGCCGGGGCGACTGGCGCAACCGGATCGATCGGACCGACTGGACCTCCTGGAGCGACTGGGTTGCAAGGGCCGCAGGGGCCGCAGGGGCCGCAGGGATTACCAGGACCATGGGGCGCAGTGGGACCGACGGGCCCAATGGGCCCAACCGGCCCAAGGGGCCCGACCGGATCAACCGGCCCGACCGGCCCGACCGGCCCGACCGGACCAACCGGACCAACCGGACCGCCGGGACCAACTGAGCCGACCGGGCCGACCGGAGCGACCGGACAGACCGGCCTGAGCGGAATTACCGGAAGGACAGGGATTTCTAACTTAAATAGATAACCATTGAGGCTGGGGAAATATGGCGATCGTTCTCATTGATCCTCTTGGGTCTCAAATGGGAGTACCTTGATGTTCAGGTTCGAGCAACATTCAAATACAAAGTTATTTCTGGCGGCTGAAGAAACCGGCGCGTGCGTCATGGGTTACTACCTGATCGAAGACCATCGAGAGAACAATGAAGGAGACCCCAGCAAAATCAATCTTCAAGATTCATGGGAGTCTTGTATTGGCTACTATCTCTTCTTTAACATCAAAGAGATTCCCGAGAATCACGACATATTTGCAGATGCGATCATCGCATTTCTCAGTGAAAAATCGACGCCTGACCATACCAGCTTTCTATGGCTGATATATGACGATAGGTTCATTGAGTCACCGGTTACTGAGATAGATGTGATCGAGACGAAATCGGATGAGACCGATGAAGAGAATCCAAATGTAGTCCTAGTCAAAGAAGTCTTACTCAACTTCGGCGGCTACTATTTGCCCTTTGGAAAGGATACCCCGGTAGTATTACAACAGAGCGGTGAAGACTATGCAGGTTTTATCTTTCAATATCCTCCGGAGCCTCCGAATGTCTGTCCGAGCGATGCCAAGTTGCCGCTCCCAACGGACGGAGTTCACCTGGCATTCACCGGTAATCGGCGAGGATGCTTCGAGTGTAAATGTCTAATCGGCGATTACTACTCGCAAGAAGATACCAGTTGGCATGTGGGTCTTCGTTATGCTGTTCAGTTGGGTAGCAACGTCAGGCATCAGTTCTATCCGGTCTTTGATTTATATGATGGGCGGCGTCCTATCCTCAATATGTGTTGGGACCTGGCGGACCATCTCAATCCGAATCGGACATTTCTCGAATTCCTGGGCCAATCGATAGAACTCGTTCTGACCGGCAAGGAGTGTGGGTTGCGGATGATGATTCCGAATCATCCGGAGATCCTGGCCAGTTATTTTCGCACCGTGACCGGTGAGGTCATCGGACTCATTCCGCAAACAGATGATGAACAGCCAGCGCGGCTCGTATTCGAGGTATGGGAAGACGCAACTCCGCAGACCCCTTCGCGCTACTACCTGGTGCCGAGCGGCAAGTTCGAATTGGTGTTGATTGAAATTGACGAAGATAATGGCTATGCATTCGAGCCGATTACAAGCGCCGATCTAAAGGCGGAATTCCCCAGCCGGTTGATGTGCGGTATGTCGGGCATTGAGTCGGTGCAATTTATGCCCCGCGATGAGGACAAAGACGGAGAAAATATTCCCGGCGAATCGATCGTCTTTTTCCCGCATCAGCCGGCATACGTGCCGAAATTTCCGGTGTCTGGAGCGAGCGGGGAGCAAATACCTTCTCGAGATGACCTGGACCTGATCAAGAATAAGTATCAGACCGCCTGGGTCGGTTTCGCTAGCGAACAATCGAGTTTACCGTATTTCTCACAGCCGGAGACTGCGCCGCTCCACACGTCCCAGGACAACGACCCCAATGATCAGCTCCTGTCGCTTTTTGAACCAATCGCCGCGCCGCTGGAGCGTTCAGATGATGAACACTGTTTCCCGATTGCGCCGATCGCGGGCGCGACGCCGATGACAGGCGTGCCCGAACCCAAAGTCACATTCTTGAAAAATCTCGAAGCTCAGATTGTGGGACCGTGGCGTCGCGAGGTGATCCGCCAGTTGTTCAACAAATCTGTCGGCAACACGCCAGGCGCGACAGAGATAACCGCCGTGACTCCGCAGGGGCTCAAAGCGAAGGTCAAGGGAGAGACATGGACTGAGCTGATGCTCGCACACCCAAAAGGAACGAACAGCATTCTCAAACTCTCGGATCTCGACTCGACGCTCAAGGCGGCCTTTCAGTCCAACCAGTTGTTCCTCGTGGCTACTGAAGGAACGCATTTCCAGAAGTTCGATTCGCTGGTCAAGATCGGCGTCTGGGAGTTCGATCTTCATCCGAACAAGAATCAACGTGGAAAGCTGAACAATGTGATTATCTTCAAGTTCAGCCCGGGAAAGCTTCGTGATCGCCTGCAAGATCCGCGTTCCTGGACGAATCCCGCATCCTTCAACAGAACCGATGGGGATGCGCTCTCGACGCTGACGACGCAGCTCTCTGAATTTATCAAGGGCGTTGATGCCTTTTTCGCAGGCGGGAATGAGAACGAGAGCGAGGAAGAGAAGAAGAACCGTGAAAAGAAAATGGCGGACTATGGACCGTTGCACGAGATCCTGGACGACGAGGGGTGGACCGGCGTTCTTGGCCTGAACCTCTATCTCAATATTAGGAGTCTGCCGCGCGAACTTAAGGCGCTCTCGGCCGGGATCGAACCGGAAAAGTTCTTCGCGCATCATCTCGCAATCGAGGCGGGGACGATCGATTATGAGCCCGGCGCACTGCCCGAACCGACGGAATGCTCGCTCTTTGGGCTGATCGATTGTGAGACGGGCAGCCAGGCCAATCAACGCCCCGGCCAACCGGCGGATTTCACCGTCACTCGCCTGCGTGGAGTCTTCAGAAACGGCGAGCTTGCAGAGTTCGGTTGCGAGGCCAGGCTCACAATCAATGAGCTGTTCGGGCAGAAAGTAGAACCGGTCAAGACGATCACATTGATCGGCGCGAGAGAACGTCGCGAGGGGAGCGACGCCTACAGCTTGACTATTGATTCCAATGAATCGGAACCCGCCAGGCTCAACAACAGCCCGGCGATCAAAAGCGTCGAGATGAGGAAGGCCGAGTTGCAGGTCACTGAGGTTGGGGCCACAAATACAATAGTCAGCCTCATCTTCTCGTTCTCGGGCGCCGTCAGTTTTCACGCGTTGAAGAACGGAGCTTTCGACCTCTTCTCGTATGACCGGATTCCGTATACCGGATTGATCGTGAGGATGGATTTTCTCGAATCCAAGCCCGCCGAACGAAACCTGAGGATAGATTTGAGCGGATTCTCGCTTGATGGAAACCCCACCGCCGTGACTGTGCGGTCTGACAGCCTCATCAAGAAATTCCCAATGAAGTTACAGAGATTCTATTCCTCCTCAAGCGGGACCACACCGAGCAATGACGGCTATATCGCGGTGACCACCGTCATCAGTGATGACAAAGATTTGAGCAACCAGATCTATGGCCTCGACTTCACGCTCAACCTGGGAACGCTCGGCGATTTTGCCGCGAACGCGGGCATCAATGTGAACCTGCTGCTGGCCTGGTCGGCCGAGAAAGTAAAAGTCTTTTTGAAAATTCCCGGAGTGAGCGGGGCCTCGACCGAGTTGTTTAGCCTGCAGGGCGTGGTGAAGCTGGAAGCGAACAGGTACGAGCTGGTATACCTCGATGACGTCCGAAGCTGGGTACTTATCTTGAATCAGATGGCGCTGCGGATTCTCGGCGTCGGCTTTCCGCTCTGGAATAAACCGAACCTGTTCATCTTCGGGCCGCCGCAGGCAGGTGCCGCCGATATGCCACTCGGCTGGTACGCCGCTTATAACAAACCTAAACCGAACCCTTAGAACCAGACTTTATGCGCAAAGCTTTTCAATGCTGCCTCCGGCGGCATAGTCAATGTGTGCCTCCGCGAGAGGCCAATGAAGGAGTAGTTTCCCGATGAGTAAGAAAGCCTATTACGTTAGTTATCCCATTTATCTTTTGGTTATTCTGTCGGTTGTTTGTTTCTCGGCATTTGGCGCGGATCCGAAAGATCCAGAGGTGAAGATTATCCACTTTGGAGCCGGCAACGCCGATTGCACGTTGATCATCGTCAAGGACCAGGACAAAGCGCAACCAAACCCTGGTTTCCATATCGTTTCTACATTGATCGATACTGGAATAGGCCCTAACAAAATGAACAAAATGGGAAGGGCTGACGACCTGTGGGACCAGATCTGGCAGCGCATTACAGACGAGAAGGGAGACCGGCTCGATTATTTAATTATTTCCCACTTCGATGGAGATCATGTCGGCAACGCTTCGAGGTTCCTTCAGATAATTCAACGCAAGAAATACGATAGTTGGAGGGCGCAGATGATTATCATTGACCGGATGGCATTTATGGCAACCGGTCCGTCCTCAGACCCTAAAATCTCCCAGTATAAATTCTGGGATCGGAGTAACATTGGCCCGCTCAAATGGTACAATGGGACATATAGCAAGTCTTATGGCCGTCGCGATGGTGGTCCCGACCCAAAAAATCGGAAAAAAAGACTTGAGCTCCCTCCTCAAAGACGTCTGCTGTTTTTCGGACAGGACCTTTTCAAATTCAATGAGAGTTACCAACTCGCGAATACCCAGATGATCTGCGTTGCCTCTGATGGAGTGATCGGGGATGACCGCGTCGCACTACCTAGAAATAACAATAATAATAAACCGAGAGGAGAGAACGATCTCAGCTTCGCCTTTCTCCTTCGTTTTGGAACCTTTCGTTATTACACGGGCGCCGATATCGATGACGATCCGGATGAGACTGAGATGGAGACGGCGCTCGTCAAGCAGCTTGAAGGCGATTGGACGAGTGCCAATCCCGGCCGACCATTTCACGTCTGTGCGATGAAAGTGAATCATCACGGAAGCGAAAATGGTACAAAGCCGGATTTCGTCAGGTATTTTAATCCCAGAATCGCGGTCTTCTCCGCTGGATACCGAACCTTTGGTCAATCTAAAAAGGATAAAAAAAAGAAGAATATACATCCGTCCATAGATGCCATTACGAACCTCAGCGGCGGTACCAACCCACCAAGCCGGCAATTGTTATTCACTTTCGTCATGAAGCTCAAAGATCGAGTAAAGGAAGCCGATCCGATGGAGAAGATTGCAGACTATAAAAAATGGCAGAATAGCGGACTACAGGATGTCATTCTCCAGGTTAGAAAAGAGGCGCTCGTGGATAATCAGCCCCCCAGAATCTATCTGTCCCGGTTGAAGCGCAACAACACATACGCTCCTCTCCCGCCAGAAATCCAATACGCTCCAGCTTCCATCGACTGTGACCAAGGCAGAGAACATCGACTCTTACCACTACCGGAACGGAGTCCATTGATCCCGGTAAAAGATCAACCGACCCTGCAAGATTTGACACAGCAACTGCGATTGCTCCCCTATTAACTGTGGGTAATTGTTATGACTTTGAACGATATTCATGATCTGGTGTCGGCGGCAGTAGGACAAAACACTCTCAACATCACTGCGGAGAAAATAAACGATCAGGCTCATGGGTCCGTCTGCATCAAGCAGGTCTTAGATTTACTGCAGAGCGGCAACGGGATCGTCGTCGAACCCTCGGAATCAGAACTCAATGGTACACAACTCACCTTCGGGGGGAACGCGCGCATTCTCGATCTTGACAGCTCCGTAAAGTTCACATTGACGGATGCTGATTCCGGACCCCGCAGCTGTGTTGTCGAGATCGAGCTTTCCGATCCTATCGCTCCCCGATCTCTGGTCGATAAAAAACTGTTCGGTATTCCGGAAGGCATTAAGACGGCCGATTTTTTCGGATTGTCTTTTGCCGATGTGAGTCTTGTCGCAGGTTCAGACACCAGGACCGCGACACTGACCATCACCGGAAGTGAGACGACCAACAAAGTATATCTCAAAGTCCAGGTGAATCTGCCTGCTGGGAACGCCCAGGTATTCAATTCTTGTCGTGTGACGATCGATGCGCTGGAGCAGCCACTGACAATTAATCCAGCTCAAGTGGCCGAATGGGCAGGGGCCAAAGATACTTTTGCGGGACTTCCCGTCGAGTTTATTGGGTTGAATGACTTCGGCCTCAAGTCGCTTACTCTTAGTCTCAATATTCGGAATGGAAGTGTTCTAGCAATTCGAATAGTCGTCTCTACCAACAAGGTTTGGAACTTTACCGATAATTTCGGGCTGAAAAATATCGCTGTGGTTGCGGATGTTACGTCGCCACTCACCTCGCCAACGATAGATTTGCGGGGAGAGGCTCAAATCTCTTTGGGAAATTCGTTGAGTCTGGATTGTGTCATCACGTTTCCGATCGGGAACAACGAGTGTACTCTATCGGTCTCCACTATGGAGTCGTTCAAGCTCTCTGATCTGGCGAACTTGCCGGGTGGAGCTGTCATCAACCAAACCCCGCTGGGACTGCCGGTAGCAACGACGGCGATCGGGGTTGGCCTCAACGACCTGACATTCATCCTCGATCTGAAAGCTCCTCAAAAGCTTCAAGCAATCAGTCTCAATGTTACGACCAATTTCACCTGGGACCTCTTGCCAGGCATTCTGTCCATTTCGAATCCAGAGTTATTACTTGAATTGACCGGCTCGCCGAGAGCCTGGCAGGTGGATGCGGAACTGAGAGGAGTGCTCGATCTTTACCTGCTCGAAAGGACGGAGGAGAATCCCGGTAATGTGAGAGTTGACTTTACCATGTCGCGCATCGAGGGGCGCTGGAACCTGGCCGCGGAGTTGTTCGACGAGATACCGATCCTTGCAGCAGCTAACAAACTGGGCCTTGGCGATAAATTTCCCGAGGTCTTGAAAGACCTCAGCCTGACAGGGTTGAGTGCGCAATATACTACCCCCAGCAGGACCGAGCCCGCCGAGTTCTCCTTCAACACCGAGATTACTTTGCCTCAGGCCACACTCGGTGACTTTGAGCTCAAGAATTCATCGCTATCGGTGAGTTACCGTCGAGCGCAAAAGACATCGATGACTCTGGGGGTAGCCCTCTCGCTGCCGCAATTCAACGATGCCCAGATGACGCTAATGTTCATTTACGAACAAGGATGGGCAATTGTAATCGAGGCGCTGGGCCTCCGCCTCGCATATGATTCTAATAAGAAGATCGCCGAACTCTCCCTCGGCGACAAGACAATCGGCGATCTCATCAAGGCTGTCTATAGCCTGGTGAAGTCCGGCGAGACGGCACGCTTGCCGGAACCCTGGAACTTTTTAGAGAGAGTCTCGCTGAACGGCGCGAAGTTCACAATCAACTTCAAGGAGAGGGCTTTTGGAATTACCTATGCGTTCACTCCCGAATCCGATCTCGGCTTTGTCACACTTAAGGAGGTAGCAATAAGCTATAAGTCTGGGGTAGGAGTCAGGATGAAGATTGTGGGACGGCTGTTCGGCAAGAGCGCCTACCAAGACTTTGATTTCAATCCAAGCAATCCCGGATCAGCCCTTCCCGTGCCGATCCCGGGTGGGGAATTGATCGACCTGCGCTTTCTTGCGCTCGGCCAGCGGCTTCAATTGAGGCCGGCCCAGCGCGTGCGCGAAACGATCGCGGTGATGAGCAATGCGTTCAACGTCGATAATCCGAAGAGCATTCTCGCCCCGGATTCGGGGCTCAAGTTCGATACCCGGAGCGGGCTGCTGGTCGGGGTTGACTTCTCGTTATTGGGCTTCCTCTCGATGGCGCTCGTCTTCAACGACGGCGTTATTGCCGGCGTCTCACTGGGGCTGAGCACCGCGCGCGCCCGCTACTTTCAGGGATTGGATTTCGAGGTCCTCTATAAAAAGGTCAATGAGAGTGTTGGAGTCTATCAGATCGATCTGCAGCTTCCTGACGCCATTCGTCAGATCGAACTCGGTCAGGTGTCGATCACGGCTCCGTCGATCTCGCTGGAGCTTTACACTAACGGAAATTTCCGCGTGGATCTCGGCTTTCCGAAGAACAATGACTTCGCGCGCTCGTTTCAATTGCAGGTCTTTCCCTTCATCGGAGCGGGAGGCTTCTACTTCGCGATGCTTGACGGGGCGACGACTCCGCGCTTGCCGCGGGACAATGCTTTCCCGCCTGACCAGTTCCCCGGCAGGTTTCGCCCGGTGCTGGCTTTCGGGCTCGGTCTGAAGATCGGTCTCGGAAAGAGTATCAATCGCGGCATCTTTGCGGCCGAATTGAGCCTGTGCTTCGAGGGCGTTCTCGAAGGAACACTGGCATTCTTCAACGGCGCAAATGACGGACTTCCAGACTCGCTCTACTACTGGATGCAAGGGACGCTCGGGGTCGTTGGACGCATTCAGGGGAGCGTGCGATTCACGGTAATCACGGCAGAGGTCTCGCTCGTCGTTGCTCTTCGCGTCGGTGTCACTCTGGAATCGTTTCAACCGCTCGTGCTTTCGTTTTCCGCCTCTGTTAAGGTCGATCTGGTTGTCAAGATCGGCGCCGGTTGGCTCAGCGTGGATGTCTCCTGCGCTTTCTCAACGGAGATCAGCGAACAATTCACGATTCCCGTGCGGAATCCGGGCACTCCGGCCTGGGCTATAAGACCGGCGCCGGCAGTGCCTCAAATGATGCAGGCAAGCAGCCGATCCAAGCGAGGCAAGGCGTCGGCGTCTAAGGTCCGATCATTGAGTGAAGGGGCTCTGTCGCCTGCTCTCAGACTGGCCGCTCAGAGTCTGAGACCTCAGGCGTTTCAGCCGCTACCCGCTATGATCTGGGACATCATCGAAGTTCCAGATGACAAGCGTGAGGAATTGCGCCTATTGTTCCGGCCGCAATTTACAGTTGCTGCGGTTGAGGGAGAGGATGGAGAGAAGGAACAAGCGACACATTGCGTGGCGCTGCTTTTCTTAAAGAGTATTGGGACAGCCAGTCCGGGCAATCAGCCTAAGACAGTTCCCGCAGGGCAGGATCAGCCCAGTGACTTCGACCGGTTCGCCAAGGCGATGCTCCTCTGGGCGATCCATTCGCTTGATACCAATATCGAGCTGGAGCTGAATGATCTTCTGAATGCGGAAATTTCAGTAGAGGAACTACAGGGAATCTATCGCGTGCTGACGCACAAGGCGCGCGGTGCGGCGCCGTTCACTGGCGTGCAGGTGATCGAGTTCCTCCGCCAGTACTTCGACATCGCGATCGAGGCTCAGCGGCGGCCATTCAACGGTGTCGAGGCGGACTCTGGTTACTATGACAAGGGGCGTCCGACTGTGGCCATCTTCCCAATGATTCCGGACCTGGGGGTTGAAGCCAGGCTCACATTGCGACCGGATGAGACTGACGGCTCCGAAGACTACAAACTGCTCCATTACTCCGTGAGGTTCAACGAGCAAACAGTTGTCCCATTGACGTATCACGATGAGATCTTGAAATACTTTGAGAAAGTCGTCGCGGAATTTCGAACCGATATCGAGAGAGAAGTTGATGCTGCCGATTCCGATCCGCCGCTGCAAGAGTTGCCACAGGCCGGTGGGCGTTCAATCGCTGAGTTCGTGTTCGAGGATTATTTCCTCATGATTATGCGCGATGTGATCCAAGGCAGTCTCGATCTGATGAAGAATCAATTCCCGGACCGCGAATCGATCGAAGTGAAGACGCTGATCAGGGAACTGCTGGTTAAGAAGCGGTTCCAGAATCTTTCGGGAATGGTCTCTCGCTTTATGCTTCCGGGCACTCGGCTGCCCAAGCCGAGCTACTTGCTGGAGGACGTGCGTGGATTGTGGCCGGGCGGCGAGCCGGCGCCGCTCTACCTACTGACCGGGCAGCAGTTCGAATTGCCGAAGTTTGACCAGCCACCTGACGAGACACGCTATGTCCAGTGCGATATCGAATTGCTCTCTCCTGAGTCGGAAGATTCTTTTTATCAGTACGTATTGGCCGGACACAGGGAACGGGGGGAGTTGATCGAGGATGAGAATGTCGAGGAGCTGATTATAACGCTCAAAGAGGATAATCCGGGGGAGGACGGGGAACCGGGGCAGGATCTCGGCTGGATCGATGCACTGCGCAAGGCGAGTCTTCAGCCTGCTGTGCAGATGCCATTCAAGAAGATCAGAATGTCCCGCGTCGAGCCGAGGCGCTTCGCCCTCGCCAACCGGATGAAATTTGTACCCCGGCAGACTTTGCAGTTCAGCCTCGGCCCGAAAAACCGCCCACTTGGCGACCCAACGATCTGGACTCTGGCAGAAGGGCTTCGGCTCATTATTGCGGAACCGCGACCCACGATTCCGGCATTCGGGCTCGATCTTGGCAGTCAAGAGAGTGGAAGCGGGAGATGGACATTCCGCGAAGCGCTCGCCTACGATTGGGCCGCGGAGTTCACCGTGACGATCCGGAAGACCGCACTCTCCGACCCCTTAGATGATGCTTCGATTCCGCTGGCTTATGAGATCGAAAATGTGGATGACGAAGGCGTTCAATTGTTGGAAAAGATCATCCGCCGAGCCGCGTTGAATAGGTCTTTGATCAAGGAGATCCACCTTCTCTATCAGTCGCGAGATGTCGATGGGGCGCCGATGTTGGTTGCAGACAGGCCAGATGGCATCGGCGCCTTTATCCTCTCGACATTGGCCGATGTCCCGAGCCCAAAGGCCACAACGCCAAACCTTTTCGCTACTCACCCCCTTGAGATGCTGCAGCTGTTATGGCGGAGCAGCCTGCTTGGGTCCGGCGGCCACTATCTTTACTATCAGAGCAAAGGCCGCACGCCGGATAATCCAAATCAAATCGAAGTAGGATTTCCGGAGGGAATATTCGATGGTGATGGAGTAGGGAAGATTACGATCCTCATCAGATTCGATTTTCAAAGCGCAGACGTCTTGCCGTTCGTGAATCGGGTTGTGGTAGGCGAGGCTACTACGGCTGAAACAAAGTTCTTCGCGACTTCCTTGAGGAAGATGACTTCTATCCTCGTGAACTCTACCACCAGGATCGCAGAGATTCTGGAGCGGTATCGAGTCTCGATCTATGATCTCGCGAAGGCGATCGGTGGCAAATCTCTTCAGAGCGCCCCCATCGAGTTTGAGGGCTGGTCACACCAGGTTACGCCCAACGAAAGCTGGGATGATATCGGCAAGCGGTATCGGATGCCCGGAGCCGATGTGCGCGCGGCGAACGGCAATCCCGAAGGCGATCCGCCGCCGTTTTCCGTCGTCACGATACCAAAGATCAAATTTCAGACAAAGAAAGACGAGACGCTGCGTGGCATCGCGGATTCATTCAAGCAAAAAGACCGGTTCCCCACGGAACTGGTTTTATCTCCGCTCGCGGAACTCTTGTTACAGAATGTCGAAAAAGTAGCATTGGAGATTCCAATTGGAGAGGCCATTGAAATCAAATTGTGGGAGCAGCTATCGGTCAGATTGCCTGTGCTGCCTCCGGGACATGCGGGTTTCGTCGTGAGACGCACGTTCCCTGAGATTGCGCAAGATGTCAATCCAAGCCCAAAAGAGCAGCTTGATTTCCTCTACAGCCTTTTGGGATGCCGTGTCACGGAGAACCGCTGGTTTAACGGAAGCATTGAGGTCCCATCGGATGGACCTCAAGTTCCTTCGGATGCGCCTGAAGATAATGCCCCAACGGCGGCACGAAGATCCGAATGCCAGTATACGAAGCTCATACCTTGCTTCAAGTTTAATAAGGCGGCCACTGTCCCTCATCCTTCGCTGACCGATCCAATGCGTAATCCCTATCGAGGCGTCGGAGAAACGCTAGTCGTGGGCTTCGACTGGTTGGACGGATTTGGTAACAAGACCTTCTCGCCATTCAATCCGCAGAAGAAAAAGGATCAGGATAATAATCTCTTTCCACTTCGACTGGGTTATACGGATGAACTGATTGGGATTGAGTCCTGGCCGGCGGTGAGCGCGGGATACTTAGCAACGATCGATGGGCAAGATGGATCGAAGCCACAGGTCCTGGTCGATCTCGATTTCGATGTTAGTCGTTATGTACCCCATGGCGGCGGACAACGCACAACAGCCGATGTCAAGAAAATAGCGCGGGCTGATCTGGAAGTGTTCCGCAGGGTCTACTACCAGTTGACGTGGGGAACGATGCGGGTCTCGCTCGATACGACGATCGACGGTCTGTCGGAAACACTTGATCCCAAGCTCGTACCGGGGGAGTCCGCGCAAGTGGCATTGATCCGCTTTGTTGGTTCCATCATCGATTATCTGGCATCAATTATCGATCCGGCATACAAATTTAGATTCACTGAATTCCATCCTTCCAAGGAAGTGCCGACAAAGGCGCTCAGCGAGATTGCGGAGACGCAGGGCGTCTCTGAGATCACGCTGCAGATTTTCAATCCGCTGCTCCCGCATGAACTCACGGCGGATGTGCAAATCGTAGTGCCGGATATTGCTTTCCCAACTGGGATCAGGTTGGGCAGGTCGGTCAGTCTCTCTAACCCCGCGACGCTGTTCCCGCTCACAGTGAAATTGAAACTAGAGAGATTGGACCGCAGTGATGACGGTTTCATTGATGCGAAGGACGCTCAAGACGGTCCGGTCGAGGAAGACGGTTTCCTGGACGTGCCTGCCGTCAGATCAGCGACGACTCTATTGGATCCGCTGACAATGATGGCTGGGAACAGTGGAGGGCGAGAGAGCGGCGCGATCCGTAAATTCGCTCAGGAGTTCGAGCAAGTATTCCCAATCACCAGACTGGCGACAGGCCTGGCTCGCGCCGAGGATGTTGGGAGCAACTCACGCAACCGGTTCTGGGTGGTACGGACCGGCCCGCAGGACAGGACCAAATGGATCAGATGCCTGGTTCAATCGAATCAACAGCATTTCTTCGCTCCTGTCCCGTTGGCGACCAGGTTGCTGAGCGCTGCGAATCTGGCGGTGTTCGACTATGCAAAAGATGAAGCGAGCAATCAGTATGTGCTCAAGCCGGCGACAGCTTCATATGGCGGCATCGATCTCGATGAGTGGGCAACCCGATTTGTGAGCGCGATGGATACAGTGCTGCTGCCACAGTATGCAGTGCCGATCTATATTCTCGAGCAACAGCAGGTAGGATCATTCTATTCAACCCTTCTTAAAGCAAAGCAGAGCATCGCAGACGCCATCGCCAAGAGCGTGGATCGAATTGCCGAGAACGGGGGAGGCGATCTTCCGCAGGCTCAGGAATTGTTGCGCCGCCGTCTGTTGGTCCAGCTTTCTGCAGCCTATGAAATTGATACGATTGTACAGATCGGCGTTAATGTGACATCACCATACAAGCTGTTGAGTGCGTCGCAGCCGGGAGACAATGCATCAGATCTCTTCCAATCAATTGACGACGTGCCGAAATTGTTTGGTCAACCGACAGCGGCGCTGACCAGGGCATCCGCGGAGAAGATCGATTTCTCCCTTTCATCTGCCAAGATCCCGTTGGTGAATGGCCAATCTTATTTGACGTTCCTCTTCGATTCGAAGAGAGCGATGCCGGAGCAGATGCTTGAGGTCAATCTCAGTTACAACGCGACGGCATTGGAGTATGAGATCTCCGGATTGCCGGGGCTTCCGGCCTCCAGGTCATCATCCTGGTTGACCTTTATCAATCCTTTACAGATCGCCGGAGGGGGCAGCCCGGTAAACGTCAAGATTCCGATTCCAATTCGTGCTTATCCGATTCCGCCGACTCTCAATCATCAGAACGTGAGCGCGGTCGATGATCTGAGCGAGCCCGAATTGAAGATTGAAGAGACGCGGCATTATGAATACAGTTATGATTATCGCCGCGCCGGGCCTGGGCATGATCTCGTCTATACTGCGCCACGCTTCAACGTCAAGTTGAACAAAACGGTTGCGCCGCACAGCGCAGAAGCAGGAGTAGACCTCTTTCAGGCGCTCGCCAGTTTCGACCGTGTCTGGGATCAGCTCCGCAAAACTCTCTTGACGCTTCCAGAGGTATTGACGCTTCCAAGTAACAACGAAGATCGACAAAAGGCTTTAAGTGCGCTGTCGGCATTCGCGCAGATCGCCTCGATGGTTGCGAGTACGTGGGAAAGTTGGCCGGCCGCGCGTGACCGTAGATATATGGGGGCGGAGGATCCTGGGGCTGACGAGTACCTCTATGTCATCAGTGAAAGACCACAAGATAGCGGTGTCTGGGAGGTCATCGTTCGCCAGTGCAAGAGGCCCGAAGCAATCGTGCGGATTCCGGCGATTGAGATTGAAGGGTGGGATCGGGAGGAGATCGATACCGAAAATATCAACGAGCGGCACTTCCAATACAGGAACAATGAGGGGTTGATGACGGAGAATAAGGCGAAAGCTCTCCCTGTTCGCCGCATCGTGTTTGAGGAGCTGGACATTCTGAATAAACAAAATGTCTGGGCCGGGGTGCGTCTGACTCGCAACGAGAACCTCTTTGGTGACAGGGCATGTGCGCAAGGGCCTCCGCAAACCAGTCGAAAATTCGTCTACCACACGCCGATGATCCGCTTTCCTGAGATTCTGACTCCGTTGCTGGAATATGCCGGCCCGATCGACATCGCCAGGTTGCCGAACGAACCTGGAAAGTATCTCGATCAAGCGGAGAAACGGTCACTCGAAGATCACCTCATCCTGCTTTTCAAAAGATTTTTCGAGAGCGTGGGCCAGTCTAGGGACGCAATCGAGGGGCGTCGTATCCAACTAACCTGTCGTTATCAGTACGACCTTGATCACGCGCCGTCTTATCTATCGGGGGAGGATGCCGATTCGCTCCTCATCACTTTGCCAATCGTTATGGCGCCGCCCTTCGATTTCCATATACCCGCCGATTATGCCGATTGCGATGAAGACGGCTCCAGTTTCATCTGTTCTCTCAGCGCGGCCATCGATGTTTGGTTTAAGGCGCGCTATCCATCGAGGAGGAATGGCCGGTTGACTTTTGATATTTCGGTCTATTCGACGCTCGGTGACGCGGGGAAACTACCGATCTACCGGGTCAACGATCTGCGACTAAAACTGGATGATGTCATCGATTTGAAGGAAGGTGAATAAGGTCAGGGAGAATTACTATGCCGTCACTTTGTCTTTGCATGATTGTCAAGAACGAGCGCGCGGTCATCGCCCGCTGTCTGCAATCGGTGATGCCGATCATCGATTACTGGGTCATCTGTGATACGGGTTCCACGGACGATACCAGAGAGATCATCGCCGAAATGCTTGGGAGCATTCCGGGAGAACTACACGAGACGCAGTGGCTTGGGTTCGCTCACAATCGAACCGAAGTCATTGCCCTGGCCAAGGGAAAAGCGGACTATCTGTTGATTGTGGACGCTGACATGGTCGTCAACGTTTACGATGACTTCAAGGATACTCTAATAGCAGATTCTTACTTGATCCGGTATGAGGGAAATTTGGATTACCGGCAGGTCATGCTCGTCAGCAGCCGGCACGATTGGAAATACTTCGGCGTTACCCACGAGTACATCTATTCGCCGTCTGCCGCGGTACA
>Ga0081539_10002494_pt1 | contig 25836 bp, 23 predicted proteins | sample TabmetS4T2R2_FD_71023 | JGI IMG/M metagenome (GOLD analysis project Ga0081539, IMG submission 71023) | Tabebuia heterophylla rhizosphere microbial communities from the University of Puerto Rico - S4T2R2 | ecosystem: Host-associated > Plants > Roots > Rhizosphere ...
GGGATGTGTCCGTAATAACCCCTATGTCACCCACCACAACTCCAAGATCGGCGCGCAGGTGGGGATCGAGACGCGCAGGTGGACGATGGCGACGCGCGCAGGTGGACGATGGCGACGCGCGCAGATGGACGATGGCGACGCGCGCGCAGATGGACGATGGCGACGCGCGCGCAGATGGACGATGGCGACGCGCGCAAAATAGGAAATTTCTGGATTTGCTTGACATGGTCGAGTGCGGAGTGTGAAGCTTTAACCACGCAGCGTCATTGGTGATCGGGGGGTCCCACGGACGCGCGCGGTACCAAACCGGGGGGATGAACGGGGCGACGGGCCAGCGGCCTGTCGTCCCGTTCGCTGTGTCGGCTTCGATCCCGCGCACGTCGCGTTCCGGCCTTGCGCCCCCCGGGGTCGCGTGGAAGGCCGGGGACTGGATGTTGCGGTTGTGGAGTCGGGGCGCGCGTACCGGAACGGGTTGGCCTTTCGGGTCTGATTCTCGACAGCGCAACGGCATCACCTCCGGCCTCCTCCGCGACACCGGCGGCGCCGCGTAGCATGGTCCGCTGTTATCCCCGTATACAGGAGCTTTGATGACCAGCACCCTGCCGGTGAGCCGTCCCGCGACGGTGGCCGAGGGCGACTTCAAGGTCGCCGACCTGTCGCTCGCCGCGTTCGGCCGCAAGGAGATCCAGCTGGCCGAGCACGAGATGCCCGGCCTGATGTCGTTGCGCAAGGAGTACGGCCCCAGCCAGCCGCTGCGTGGCGCCCGCATCACCGGCTCCCTGCACATGACGATCCAGACGGCGGTGCTCATCGAGACCCTGACCGCGCTCGGCGCGCAGGTGCGCTGGGCGTCCTGCAACATCTTCTCGACGCAGGACCACGCGGCCGCTGCCATCGTGGTCGGGCGGGACGGCACGCCGGAGGACCCGCGCGGTGTGCCGGTGTACGCCTGGAAGGGCGAGACCCTCGAGGAATACTGGTGGTGCACCGAGCAGGTCCTGCTGTGGCCGGACGGCGACGGCCCGAACATGATCCTGGACGACGGTGGTGACGCCACGCTGCTGGTGCACAAGGGCGCCGAATTCGAGAAGCTCGGCGCGGTACCGTCGCCGGACACGGCCGACTCCGACGAGTACGCGGTGATCCTCGGCCTGCTACAGCGCTCGCTGGCGGCGGACGACCGGCGCTGGACCCGGGTCGCGGCCGGCGTCAGGGGCGTGACCGAGGAGACCACCACCGGCGTGCACCGGCTGTACGAGATGCAGCAGGCCGGCACGCTGCTCTTCCCGGCGATCAACGTCAACGACTCGGTGACCAAGAGCAAGTTCGACAACAAGTACGGTTGCCGGCACTCGCTGATCGACGGCATCAACCGGGCCACCGACGTGCTGATCGGCGGCAAGGTGGCCGTGGTCTTCGGCTATGGCGACGTCGGCAAGGGTTGTGCCGAGTCGCTGCGGGGTCAGGGCGCGCGGGTGATCGTCACCGAGGTGGACCCGATCTGCGCGCTGCAGGCCGCGATGGACGGCTTTCAGGTCGCCACCATCGACGATGTGGTGGAGACCGCGGACATCTTCATCACCGCCACCGGCTGCTTCAACGTGATCACCAACGAGCACATGGCCCGGATGAAGCACCAGGCCATCGTCGGCAACATCGGGCACTTCGACAACGAGATCGACATGGCGGGCCTGGCTCGTCGCGACGATGTCACGCGGACGACCGTCAAGCCGCAGGTCGACGAGTGGACGTTCGCCGACGGTCACTCGGTCATCGTGCTTTCCGAGGGGCGCCTGCTGAACCTGGGCAACGCCACCGGGCATCCCTCGTTCGTGATGTCGAACAGCTTCTCCAACCAGACGATCGCCCAGATCGAGCTGTTCACCAAGACGGAGGAGTATCCGGTCGGCGTCTATGTGCTGCCCAAGCACCTGGACGAGAAGGTGGCGCGGCTGCACCTCGGCGCGCTGGGCGTGAAGCTGACCGAGCTCACCAAGGAACAGGCCTCGTACCTGGGCGTTGCGGTCGAGGGCCCGTACAAGCCGGACCACTACCGCTACTGATCGCCGGACGCGAAGAGCCCCGTCCGCCGCGGACGGGGCTCTTTCCATGCCCGGCGGTTGCCGCCGCCGGGATTGCCTTCCCATCTCATTAAGCGCTTGGTCACGGCCCGTTGCAAGTGCATATGGTGCTATGCAAGTTGCAGAAAGTGATGGGTATGCCGGTACGGTGTTCCGCGTGGCAAGGCCGACATCCACCGCCCGACGGGAACTTGGTGACGAACTGCGCCGATTGCGGGGAAACCGCCGTGGTGCGGCGGTGGCGCGGGCGCTGGGTTGGTCCGAATCCAAGTTGAGCCGGATCGAGACCGCACGCACCGGGATCAGTGAGGCGGATCTGGACCGCCTGCTGGCGGCGTACGGGGCGCGTGCCGACGAACACGTCCGGCTGCGCGATCTGGCCCGGCGCGGCCGCGGGCGGGTCTGGTGGACGCCGTACCGCTCCGCGGTTCCCGCGCCCTACGACGAGTATGTGGCGCTCGAGGCCGAGGCAGTGGTGTTGTCCGAGTGGGAGACGCAGATCGTTCCGGGCCTGCTGCAGACCGACGAGTATGCGCGGGCAGTCATCGAGGTGGGCGCGGACATCGGCGATCCGGAGACCATCCAACGCCGGCTCGCACTGCGGATGGCCCGGCAGACGGTACTGCTGCGTGATCCGCCACCGCGGCTCAGCGTGGTCCTGGACGAGGCCGTGCTGCATCGCGAGGTGGGCGGTCCGGAGCTGCTGCGCAGGCAGCTGCAGCGACTGTACGACGCGAGCCTGCGACCGAGCGTCGAGCTGTTGATCCTGCCCTTCTCGGCGGGCGCGCACCCGGCGCTGTCCGAATCCTTCATGATCCTCGATTTCGCCGCTGGCGCACGGGGTCCGGTGGTGCACAGCGAGGGCCTGACCGGCGGGCTGTTTCACCTCAAGGGTGACGCCGTGCAGATCTATCGCGAGGCGTTCGACGACGTGCGTCGCCGGGCCCTCTCGAGGGAGGACAGTCGCGCCTTCATCACCCGCACGGGCGACATCCGCATCTGATCCCGGCTCGTTGGGAAGGGTGAGTATCGATCCGTGGGAGGGACGACCGTTGTCCGAGAAGAACCTGACCTGGCGCAAGAGCACCCGCAGCGGTGCCGCCGGGCATTGCGTGGAGGTCGCCGAGACGCCGACGACCATTTATGTCCGGGACTCCAAGGACGTCGCCGGCCCGGTGCTGCGCTTCGCGGCACCGATCTGGACCGACTTCGTCGAAGGCGTGCGAAACGGGGATTTCGACCGCCGCTGAATCTCTCCGTCCAAGGCGGTCCCACGTGAGTGGGGCCGCCTTTTCCGTGCCCGGCTTGACGGCCGGCGCTTCCCGGTAGCTAAGGTAGGCAAACCTTACTTAGGCAAGCCTCAGCAATGGAGTGCCATGCTCGCCACCTACCTCATCGGCCTGCGCGAGGGGTTGGAAGCCACCCTCGTGGTCAGCATCCTCGTCGCCTTCCTGGTGAAATCGCGGCGCACGGACCGTCTGGTCCAGGTCTGGGCCGGCGTCGGCCTGGCTGTGGGGCTGTCCGTCGTCTTCGGCTGGCTGCTCAGCTACACCTCGACCACGCTGCTGCAGACGTACGAGCACCGTGAGCTGTTCGAGGCGATCACCTCGATCGCCGCCGTCGTGTTCGTCACCTGGATGATCTTCTGGATGCGCCGAGCCGCCCGGTCGATCGCGGGTCAGCTGCGAAGCAAGATGACCGACGCCCTGGCGGTCGGTTCGATCGCGGTCGCCGTGATGGCGTTTCTGGCCGTGGTCCGCGAGGGGCTGGAGACCTCGCTGATCTTCTACTCCGCCGTGCGGGGCGCCTCGGTCAACGGCGGCCCGCTGTACGCGCTGATCGGCGGCATCGCGACAGCGGTGGTGATCGGCTACCTGATGTATGCGACCGCGGTCCGGATCAACCTATCGGTGTTCTTCAAGTGGACCGGGGTCCTGCTCATCCTGGTCGCCGCCGGGATTCTCAAGTACGGCGTGCACGATCTGCAGGAGGCGGGCGTCCTTTCCGGACTCCACGACCTGGCGTACGACGTCAGCTCCGTGCTGGATCCCGCCGGCTGGTACACCGCACTGCTCACCGGCATGTTCAACCTCACGCCGACCGCCTCGGTGCTCGAAATCATCGCCTGGGTCGCGTACGGGCTCCCGGTGCTCTTCCTCTTCCTGATGCCCAGCCGCCCGGCCGTCCCGGCGCCGGTGTCGCAGTCCTAGGAGACGCTCCATGCATAACTTCCGCTTCGTCGCGCTGGCGGCGGTTGTCATTCTGACCGCTTGCGGGGACTCGCAGCCGCCGACCGAACCGATCGCAGTGCAAGCCTCGGACACCACCTGCGAGGTGGCCAGCACCTCCGCGGACGCGGGCACCATCGTCTTCACCGTCACCAACGGCGGCAGCAAGGTGACCGAGTTCTACGTCTACGCCCCCGGTGACCGGGTGATGGGCGAGGTCGAGAACATCGCTCCCGGCCTGTCCCGGGAGTTGCGCGTCGAGCTGCCCGCCGGCACGTATCAGACGGCCTGCAAGCCCGGCATGACCGGCAAGGGCGTCCGGAGCACGTTCACCGTTTCCGGCTAGTCCGCTCCGTCGCCCGCGGGGCTGTTCTTCATCGCGTATCAGCGACCCGCGGAGGGCGTTCGTGCAGGGGCAGCGGAACCTCGCGCGCACCCGGCCGATCTTGCACTTTCCAGGTCCACTTGCCCGATTTGTCCCCTGATTACTGCAAGATCGCCGGGGTTGGCGGATGCGCCCCGCCGATCTTGCACCTTCCTGGTTGGAATGACCGATTTGTCCCCTGGAAAGTGCAAGATCGGCGGCGGAGGGGGACGGCGGCGGGGGGACGGCGGGGGCGGGAAGGGGAGTGGGGTTAGGGGCGTGGGGTGGAGTAGGGGAGATCTGGGAAGAGGGCGGTGCGCAGTACCGAGATGATGTGCTGGTGAGGACGGCGATAGAGATCGCGGTCGGTGAAGTAGCGCATGCGCCACCCGCGGGACGCCAGCCAGTTGTGGCGGTCGCGGTCGTGCCGGAACCGTTCGGGTTCGGTGTGGGTGAGGCCGTCGTATTCGGCGCCCACCCGGTGCTCTTCCCAACCCAGGTCAAGGATGTACCGGGTGATGTGGAAATCGTCGAGGATTCTCAGTTGGGCCGTCGGCGCGGGCAGCCCGCCGTCGCGGATCACGAGTCGTAACTGGCTCTCCTGACGGCATTGTGCGGCCGGGTCCGCGTACCGGACGAGGTCTCTCGCCTGGACCACTCCCCGCAGATCAGCGTGTCGCACAAGCTCGCGGGCGAGGGCGTCCGGAGCGCACGCGCCGGATCGCAGGGCGCCGTCGACGGCCGGTTGCGCATCGAGCCGACGCAGCAAGCGAGCCAGGTCGACGACGCATCGGGCGGCGGGCACGCATGGAATGCCGTCGATCCGGATAGGCTCGAAGTCCAGGACCGAGGTGATGACTCGAACCCCACGGAGACGGGGCCGGGGCGCGCCGGCCGGGATCATGATCGTCGGGCCTCCGCAGGCCGGCACGTAGTCGCCGAATCCGTACAGTTCCGCCGCGCTTTCGAGAGCAAGAGCCCCGTGGGGTACGCGGTGTGCCAGCGCGCGTAGCCGGTCCAGATTGCCGGCCGGCCCGGGAACGTACGTCCCGGAGCACGCGCGTATCAACCGGCCGGTCTCCGTCTCCCATCGGATCTTCCCCTCGGTGAGTCCTCGTTGCCTGAGTTCTCCGTACCGCCACACCCCGGCACTTTGGCCCGCCCGAACGACTCCTCGCTCGGCCGCCTGTGGATACTCGCCAGTTGTGGATAACAGCCCTTCGCCCAGAACCGGGATTAGCAAGATCGACGGCCGGTGGCGAGTCGTGGAGGGGGACAGTGCAATATTGGACCGCATGAGAGCCCGGGTACTCGTTGTCGATGACGACCCTGCGCTGGCCGAGATGCTCGGCATCGTGCTGCGCAGCGAGGGATTCCTGCCGTCGTTCGTGGCCGATGGCGAGCGCGCGCTCGCCGCGTTCCGGGAGAGCCGGCCGGACATCGTGCTGCTCGACCTGATGCTGCCCGGTATGAGCGGGATCGACGTGGCCCGCGCCATCCGTACCGAATCCGGCATCCCGATCGTCATGCTGACCGCCAAGAGCGACACCGTGGACGTGGTGCTGGGTCTGGAATCCGGTGCCGACGACTACGTGGTCAAGCCGTTCAAGCCCAAGGAGCTCGTCGCCCGGATGCGGGCCCGGCTGAGGCGCGGCGAGGACGCGGCGCCGGAGATGCTCACCATCGGGCCGCCGGGCAACCAGATCACCATCGACGTGCCGGCGCACACCGTGTCGCGGGACGGCGACGAGGTGAAGCTGACCCCGCTGGAGTTCGACCTGCTGGTCGCGCTGGCCCGCAAGCCGCGCCAGGTGTTCACCCGGGAGGTGCTGCTCGAGCAGGTCTGGGGCTACCGGCACGCGGCGGACACCCGGCTGGTCAATGTGCATGTGCAGCGGTTGCGAGCAAAGATCGAACCGGACCCGGAACGGCCGGAGATCATCCTGACCGTGCGCGGTGTCGGGTACAAGGCAGGCACCGGGTAGGCGTTGAAGCCCGCATGACCGACTGCACCGCAGCGAAGCGTAGGGCCAGGAGGGCATGCCGAAGGCATCACCGCATGGCCGGCCGGGCTAATCTTGCCGCGAGATGCGAGCTCCAGATTGGCTACCCATGCGGGTCCGCCGCACCCTGCGGGTGGTGCGGCGGTACTGGCGTTTCGCGATGCGCCGGGGGAGAGTCCTCGCCGCCCCCGCCCGCCGGGCCTGGCGCCGATCGCTGCATCTCCGCGTCGTGGCCAGCACGCTGGTCGCCTCCAGCCTGCTGGTCGGCGCTTTCGGGTGGTTCGTGGCGTACCGCAGCGCGAACATCCTGCTCGATCGCGCGCAGGAGGAGGTCTTCGCTCAGGGCTCGAACAAGGGCAGGTACGCGGAGCGGCAGCTCAGCGTGCACCGCTCGCCGGTCGACCCGAAGCTGCCGACCACCATCAACGAGACCGTGAATCTGCTCGCCGCGGGCGACCCCGCGGTGAGCAACGGCGCCTTCGTCACCATCCGGTCCGCGCTCTTCCCCAACATCAAGACGGTGACCTCGGCCGACGTCGACCTGAGCGGGCTGATCACTCCGGAGATGGTCGAGCAGGTCAGCGGGGAGACGCGCGAGGCCGAGCAGATCCGGACCACCGAGATCAACGGCGTGCAGACCAAGTACCTGGTGTACGGGGTGCCGGTACCGACCAGATTCGGCCAGGTGGAGTTGTACTACCTGGTTCCGCTGACCACCGAGGACCGGGCGGCGAACCAGATCCGTACCACCGTGCTGGCCACCGGCCTCGCGCTGGTGATGCTGCTCGGCCTGATCGCCGCGCTGGTCACCCGCCTGGTCGTGAACCCGGTCCGGGTCGCCGCCCGGACCGCGCAACGGTTGTCCGCCGGCCTGCTCGACCAGCGCATGAAGGTGGACGGCGAGGACGATCTGGCGCTACTCGCCGCGTCGTTCAACCAGATGGCGGCGAACCTGCAGCGCCAGATCGTCCGGCTGGAGGAGATGTCCCGTCTCCAGCGCCGGTTCACCTCCGACGTCTCGCACGAGTTGCGCACGCCGCTGACCACCGTACGGATGGCCGCAGACCTGATCTTCGCCGAGCGCGACGAATTCGAGCCGGCGGTGGCGCGCAGCGCCGAGCTGCTGCAGGCCGAGCTGGACCGGTTCGAGAGCCTGCTCACCGACCTGCTGGAGATCAGCCGCTTCGACGCCGGGTTCGCCGCGCTGGACGCCGAGCACACCGACCTGGTGCCGATCGTGCAACGCGTCACCGATCGCCTGGCCGGGCTGGCCGAGCGGATCGGCGTGACCATCGTGTTGCGCCTGCCGGACACCCCGGTGATCGCCGAGGTGGACCCGCGCCGGGTCGAACGGGTGCTGCGCAATCTGATCGGCAACGCCGTCGAGCACGGCGAGCGGCGGCCGGTGGAGGTCACCATGGCCAGCGACGACGCGGCCGTGGCGATCACCGTCCGGGACCACGGCGTAGGGCTCAAGCCGGGGGAGGAACGACTGGTCTTCAACCGGTTCTGGCGCGCCGATCCGTCCCGGGCCCGGCAGACCGGTGGCACCGGCCTCGGCCTGTCGATCAGCGTCGAGGACGCCCGGTTGCACGGTGGCTGGCTGGAGGCCTGGGGCGCGCCCGGCGAGGGTGCCCAGTTCCGCCTCACCTTGCCGGTACGCGCAGGCGACCGGCTGGTGGCCGCGCCGCTCCCGCTGATCCCGCGCGACCGGGTGGTCGAGGCCCAGGAGCCGGTGGAGGTAGTCGGATGAGGCCCGCCGCACTCGTCCTGACCCTGGTCGCCGGTCTGGTGTTGAGCGGATGCGGCATTCCGGACAATACCGCGGTGGTGCCGCTGCGCCCCGGCCCGTCGACCGGCGTCGCCTCCGGGGACGATCTTTCACCCACCCGGAACACGCGTGCCGACACCACGGACCGGGCCGAGTTCATCGAGAACTATCTGCAGGCCGCGGCCGGCGACTTCGCCGGCGCCACCCAACGGGTCAAGCAGTTCCTGTCGCCGGCCGCGGCGGCGAACTTCAAGCCGGCCGCGGACATCACGGTCGTTCGGCGTACCGAGGACCCGCTGGTCGAACCGGGCAGCCCGGTGGTCACGTTGAACGTGCGGGAGGTGGGCACCCTGGGTCAGAAGGGCGTCCTCGAGCCGTCCTCCGACGACCGGGTGATCCCGTACGAGTTCACGCTCGGCGGCGTCGAGGGACAGCAGGGCCTGTTCGTCATCAAGGCACCGCCGGTCCTGCTGCTCAGCGACCAGGCGCTGGACCGCTTCTTCGCCCAGCGGACGATCTACTTCTGGAACCAGGACCACACCGGCCTGGTGCCCGACCTGCGCTACATGCCGCTCAGCGTCCCGCCCGAGCAGCAGCCGACGGTGATCATCGACTGGCTGACCAGCGGCCCGGCGCCGTGGTTGGCCGGCGTGGTCGACCCGCTTCCGGAGGGCACCAAGCAGATCGGCAACGTCCCCGCGATCAGCAACGGCACGTTGCAGATCAACCTCAGCGATCAGGCGGTTCCGCCGGACGATCCCGGCGCCCTGGACCGGCTGCAGAAGCAGCTGCGCTGGTCGTTGCACCCCAACCTGCCCGGAACGCTGGAGCTCGCGGTCGAGCACCAGCAGGCGCAGCGCTATGTCGGCACCGACTATCTGCGCCAGAACTCGGCGTACCGGGGGGTCGGCGAGCCGGAACGGTTCGCCGTGTTCAACGGGCAGATCCGGCGGCTGGCCCGGTCGTACAACGCGGGCCTGCCGGTGCCGGTGGTCGCTCCGGCGGCCAACCGCAACGTGCGGATGGCCGCGTTGGCCACGTCCGGCAGCCGGTCGTACGCGGCTCTGGTCGTCGACGAGCCCGGTGGCAGGCAGGCGTTGCGGGTCGGCGCCACCCGGACGGGCCAGCACGCCACGCTGCGGCGCATCGGGCTGGCCGGATCGATCGGCCGCCCGGTCTGGGCCAAGTCGCCCGCCGGTACGGACGCCGGCACCGTCGGCCTGGTCACCGCCGGGGGGCAGCTCTACAGCTTCACCGCCAACGGCACGTCGCCGCGGCGGGTGGAGTGGCCCGGCGGCCCACGGAACATCACCGCGGTCGCGGTGGCGCCGGATGCTCGCCGGGTGGCCTTGCTGGCCGGTGGCAACCTCTACGTGGCCGCGCTGAGCACCACCGAGGACGGCAGCCGGTTGTCGCCGCCGCGTGTGGTGCGGACGATCCTGCGCAATCTGACCGCGGTCGATTGGGGCAGCGAGAGCATGCTGGTGGTGGCCGGCCTGCAGCCCGAGAGGCACCGGGTCGCGATGATGGACGTGTCGATCGACGGCGCCTCGCAGACCGACCGGCTTGCCGACCTGGGCTCCAATCCGGTCACCTATCTGAGCACGTTGCCCGCCGACCCGGCCCGGTACGAGACGTCCGGCGCGGTGGCGTACGTGCTGGACGGCGCCGCGTACGACGAGGTCAACCCGGACCGGCTCGACGCGCGTGACCTGGCGGATCCACCGGCCGACCCGCCCGCCGGTGTGCTGCCCGGCGCGCCGTTCTTCCTCAACTGACAGCGATGCCGGCTTCCCTCCTGGCCGAGCTCTGCGACCTGGTCCTGCCGAGCGCGTGCGCGGGCTGCGGTACCGAACGCGTGCCGCTGCGATTCGGGACGTGCCGGGCGTGCGCGGCCGCGCTCGAAGCGCTCGCCCCGTACCCAGCCATGCCGGTTCCACCGCCTCCAGGCATGCCCTCGTGCGTCGCTGTCGGCGCGTACGCCGGCGCCCTGCGAGGCGTGCTCCTGGCGTACAAGGAGAAGGGCCGGCATCGGCTGGCACGGCCGTTGGGCGCGCTGCTCGCCGCCGCCGTCGCGGAGATCGCGCCGGACCGGTCCCGCCCGGTCCTCGTCGTCCCGGTTCCGTCGACCGCAAGGGCGGTACGCGAACGTCACGGTGACCACATGGCGCGACTGGCCACACACGCGGTGCGGCGGCTGCGTGCGGCCGGCTGGCAGGCTGACGTCATCCAGCCGCTGCGATCGTCACCGCGGCCGGACTCCGCGTCACTCGACGCGGTCGGCCGGCGCGCGGTCGCTGAGAGTTCGCTGCGAATCCGGCCGGGTCGAATTCGCGTTCTACGGCGCGAACCGACGATGAGGAGGACGCTGATAGTGGTCGACGACATCGTCACTACCGGTGCCACGCTGGCCGCCGTGACGAGCCGGCTGGGGGAGGTGAACGTGCAGGTCGAGGGTGCTGCGGTGCTCGCCGCCACGCAGCTTCGAAAGGCCGGACCGGGCGGTTTCGCCGGATTACCACCCGGGCGTGTCCACCGCGCTGTACGTCATCAGTTCGGTTCCCCGAACGAGGGGTGACGCATCGGCGTCGGCACGTTAGCGTCTTGGTGACGAGGGTATGCGCAATAGCTACCCGTCACCCGGAGCGAAGTCGTCAACGACCCGCCGCACCGGAAAGGAGCCGTCGTAAGCCGATCGGCAGCGCTTTCTGGGGTCGCTCCGCCCGGAGCCGGTCCACCTGGCAGGCGTTGCCGAAGCCAGCAATCGCGTCTCTGCACCACAATGTTGGGGGAGGTCACGAGTGGACACTGTCGTCAAGGGCCGCAACGTAGAGGTTCCCGATCACTACCGGGAACATGTCGCGGACAAGCTCAGCAAGGTCGAACGCTACGACCAGAAGCTGATCCGGGCGGACGTGGAGCTCTTCCACGAACGCAACCCGCGGCAGTCTGACAAATGCCAGCGCGTCGAGATCACCGTGATGACGAGGGGGCCCGTGGTTCGGGCCGAGGCATGCGCCAAGGACTTCTACAGCGCCCTGGACTGCGCGATCAACAAGCTGGACGCCCGGTTGCGCCGCGCCGCCGACCGCCGCCGCGTCCACCGTGGGCGGCACGCCCCGGTCTCGGTGGCCGCAGCCACCGCCGGACTGCCCACCGACCTACCGAACTTCGAACCACCGGCCAAGGACGGGGACGCCAGCATCGGCACCGCACCCGTGGAGCATGACGACAACCAGCCGTGGCGAATCGTGCGGGAGAAGGAACACCCCGCCGATCCGATGACCGTCGACGACGCGCTCTTCCAGATGGAGCTCGTCGGCCACGACTTCTACCTGTTCCACGACAAGGAGAGCGGCCGTCCCAGCGTCGTCTACCGGCGACGCGGGTACGACTACGGCATCCTCAGCCTGGAGATCACGGGCTGAGTCTCCGGCCGGCTGACGCGTGGGACATCCCTATGCGTCAGCCGCCCTCGACAGGACGTCCTCCGGTAGCAGGACGAATTGCACGTCGTCTCGGCGCTGCCCGTGCCCACCCGGCAAGCGCGAGCGCATGTAGCCCTCGCGGGTGAAACCGGCCTTCTCCAGAACTCGCTGCGAACCCGTGTTGGTCGGCAGCGTTCCCGCGATCAGCCGGGCGACGTTCGTCTCCGCGAATACCCACAGTGACAACAGTTGCGCCGCCCGCGTGGCGTAGCCACGACCCCGCCAGGCCGGCAGCTGGCTGTATCCGATCATCGCCTGTCCGGTTCGCGGCTCCTGATAGAACAGTCCGATGGTGCCCGTCGGGGCGCCCGTCGCGGCGTCCGTGATCACCAGATCGGCGCGGGTTCCGGCGAGCCAGTGTGCCTCCGCCGACGTGCATCGCCGGCGTATCTGCGCCGGCGTCGGCCGCTCGGGTGGAACGCTGGTGTCGATCACGTCTTGGACGGCATGCAGTTCCGTGTAGAAGTCGATGTCGCCCGCGTTGAGCGGCCGCAAGCAGACCACACCGTCGGTCAGCTCGCCGCCGGGCAGGTCAGGCAGCAGCCGCGGGGTCGGGCCGGGCGGATCGCCGGGCAGCCGGGCGAACGGGAGCAGGTCGTCGTTGCCGCCCGGCTGCGCGCCACGTCGTACCCCCTCCGGCTGGTATCCGGCGGCCATGGCGACTCGCTGCGCGAGGGAGTTCTCCCACTGCACGAGCAGCTCGAGACGGGTGAAGCCGGTGTCGAACGCCCATCCGGTCACTGCGCGGACCGCCGCGGTCGCCGCTCCCCGGTGGCGCGCCCACGGACCGATCCAGAAGAGCAGGCCGGCGTGGCGGCCGGCTCGCTGCAGGGCGATTCCGCCGAGCAGCCGGTCGGTGGCGTGATCGGCGATCACCCACGCGTCGTCGCCCTCGGCGTCCGGCTTCTGCGGCAGGAATCGCTCGGTCACCGGATCGGCGTACCCGCTCGCCAGATCGTCGAGGTCACCGGTCCGGAGCGCGCGCAGGCGTACCCCCTCGCCGTTGATCTCCGCAACGCTCACGCCCGCCACCTTCCTGCGCACATCCGATCGGCCTTCTCGTACGCGGTCGCACCGGTTCCACGCGGCCATCCTGCCCCGGCAACACGCGCTCGTACCACCGGGACACACCACCGCTGCCGGCTTGGCCGTCCGCGCCGGTCAGCTCAGCTTTCAGCGAACTCCACGGGCGGTTTAGGGACACTTTGCGCGGTTAACGGGAGGCTCGGGTCACGCGTACCGCGAAGGGACGCCTACGATGGTTCGGCAGACTGTTTAGGGGAGCGCTGACCCGTGTCGATACTGGAAAAGGTCTTACGCGCCGGCGAGGGACGCATGGTGCGCCGGCTCAAGGCGATCGCGGACGCGGTCAACACGATCGAGGACGACTACGTCGATCTGACCGACGGCGAGCTGCGGGACCTCACCCAGCAGTACCGGGAGCGGTACGCCGAGGGCGAATCGCTCGACTCGCTGCTGCCCGAAGCGTTCGCCACGGCTCGGGAGGGCGCGCGGCGGGTGCTCGGCCAGCGGGCGTACGACGTCCAGCTGATGGGCGGTGCGGCACTGCATTTCGGCAACATCCCGGAAATGAAGACCGGTGAGGGTAAGACCCTGACCAGCGTGTTTCCGGCCTATCTCAACGCGCTGAGCGGCAAGGGCGTACACATCGTCACGGTCAACGACTACCTGGCCCAGCGCGACGCCGAATGGGTCGGCGCGGTGCACGTGTTCCTCGGCCTCACTGTGGGTGTGATCCTGCCGAACCGGCCGTCCGCCGAACATCGCGCGGCCTACCAGTGCGACATCACGTACGGCACGAACAACGAGTTCGGCTTCGACTACCTGCGCGACAACATGGCCTGGTCGAAGGCGGAGCTGGTGCAACGTGGGCACAGCTTCGCGATCGTCGACGAGGTCGACTCGATCCTCATCGACGAGGCGCGGACCCCGCTGATCATCTCCGGCCCGGCCGAGCACTCCGCCCGCTGGTACGGCGAGTTCGCCACGATCGTCAACCGGCTGCAGCGCGGCAAGGACGGCGAGGGCGACTACGAGGTCGACGAGGCCAAGCGCACGGTGGCGATCACCGAGCGCGGCGTGGCCCGGGTGGAGGACCGGCTCGGGATCGACAACCTGTACGAGTCGGTGAACACGCCGCTGGTCGGCTACCTGAACAACGCCATCAAGGCCAAGGAGCTCTACAAGCGCGACAAGGACTACATCGTCAACGAGAGCGGCGAGGTCCTGATCGTCGACGAGTTCACCGGTCGCATCCTGCACGGCCGCCGCTACAACGAGGGCATGCACCAGGCCATCGAGGCGAAGGAGGGGGTGGAGGTCAAGCAGGAGAACCAGACCCTGGCGACCATCACCCTGCAGAACTACTTCCGGCTGTACGACAAGCTCGCCGGCATGACCGGCACCGCGCAGACCGAGGCGGGGGAGTTCAACAAGGTCTACAACGTCGGCGTGGTGACCATCCCGACGCACCGGCCGATGATCCGCACCGACCACCCGGACGTCATCTACAAGACCGAGAAGGCGAAGTTCAACGCGGTCATCGAGGACATCGCCGAGCGGCACGTCACCGGCCAGCCGGTGCTGGTCGGCACGGTCTCGGTGGAGAACTCGGAGATCCTCTCCACGCTGCTGCGCCGCCGCGGCATCCCGCACAGCGTGCTGAACGCCAAGTTCCACGCCCAGGAAGCCACGATCATCGCCCAGGCCGGGCGCAAGGGCGGGGTCACCGTGGCCACCAACATGGCCGGCCGCGGAACCGACATCCTGCTCGGCGGCAACGCCGAGTTCCTCGCCTCCGCCGAGCTGCACCAGCGCGGACTGGACCCGACGGAGGAGCCGGAGGAGTACGCCAAGGCGCTCGAGGAGGTGTTGCCGGCCTGGAAGGAGGCCTGCGAAGCCGAAGCCGCCGAGGTGATCTCGGCGGGCGGGCTGTACGTGCTCGGCACCGAGCGCCACGACTCCCGCCGCATCGACAACCAGCTCCGCGGCCGGTCCGGCCGGCAGGGTGACCCGGGCGAGTCCCGCTTCTATCTGTCCCTGCAGGACGACCTGATGAGGCGGTTCCGCGCGGGTGCCGTCGAAGCGGTCATGGAGCGCTTCAACATCCCGGAGGACGTGCCGATCGAGTCCAAGATGGTGACCCGGCAGATCCGCAGTGCGCAGACCCAGATCGAGGGCCAGAACGCCGAGATCCGCAAGAATGTCCTCAAGTACGACGAGGTGCTCAACAAGCAACGGCAAGTGATCTACGCCGAGCGTAAGCGCGTGCTCAACGGCGAGGACATGCACGACCAGGCCAGCCACATGATCGACGATGTGGTGTCGGACTACGTCATCGCGGCGACCTCCGAGGGCTACGCCGAGGACTGGGACCTCGAACAGCTCTGGACCAACCTCAAGCGCCTCTACCCGGTCAGCGTGACCATCGAAGACCTCGTCGAGGAGTCCGGCGGTGAGGCGCACGCGCTCGACCAGGATTTCATGATCCAGCGGCTGAAGGAGGACGCGCGCGCCGCGTACCGGGCCCGGGAGGAGGAACTCGGCTCGGAGGCCGTCCGCGAGCTGGAGCGTCAGGTACTGCTCGCGGTGATCGACCGCAAGTGGCGTGAGCACCTCTACGAGATGGACTACCTGCAGGAAGGCATCAGCCTGCGGGCATACGCCCAGCGCGACCCGGTCGTCGAGTACCAGCGCGAGGGCTTCGACATGTTCAACCAGATGATGGAAGGCATCAAGGAGGAGGCGGTCGGCTTCCTGTTCAACCTGGAGGTCCAGGTCGAGGAACAGCCCAGCGTCACGGTCGATCCGAGCCAGGCGGTCCCGTTGCCCGGCTCGGCTGCCGCGGCTCCCGAGCCTGTGCCCGGCGAAGCGCCGGTCGGGGTCCGTGCCAAGGGCCTGGGCGGCGGCCGTCGCCCGCAGAACCTCCAGTACACCGCCCCGGCCATCGACGGTGAGGCCCGCGACGGCTCGCCGGTCATCCAGCAGCAGCAGTCCGCTCCGGCGCTCGGTATCGGCACGGGAGGCTCGCCGATCCCGGCCGGCCCCGCCCACACCGGCGCCAGTCGGCGCGGCCCGGCGGGCGGCAGCGGTGGCGCCAATCGGCGTCCGGGCAGGGCCGAGTCGAGCGGACCGTCGCGGAACGCCCCGTGCTACTGCGGCTCGGGCAAGAAGTACAAGCGCTGCCACGGCGCGCCGGGCGGCCCAGCCTGACGGATCCGAGAACCTGAACGGCCCGCACCCCGGCCACGCATGTCGGCCGGGATGCGGGCCGTCCCCCGTTGGGACCAAAGCAGATCCCAGCCCCGCCCGGCTCCAGCGGGGTGGCGTTGTCGAGCCCGGGACGACCGCTGCGTGGTTTCTCGGCGGCCGCCCCGGGGGTCACTAGATGAGGTGCAGCGTGGTAGCCCACCAGCTCTCCTCGTGCCGCTCGAGCCGCAACGCCATCGCCCACGTGCGGTCGCCGGTGACCAGCAGAACGGCGGCCTCCACCGCGCCCGGCCGGGGCTCGCACAGCTGCAGGCGGATCACGCCGACCGGCCCGGCTCCCCGCTGGTGCCGATCGGACGGCTTCGCCGACCGGCGCATCTCGGCGACCCGGCTGGTCCCGGCGATCGCCTGGGCGACCACGCCGGCCGCCTCCTTCGGGAGCGCGAGGCGCCTGAGGTGCGCGGCCGGCCGATAGCCGTTGAGCACCTCGACGCACATCTGAACGAAACGCCGGACGGCCAGCTTGGCGTCCCCCGGCGCGCCCGCCCGGGCGCGGCGCGGCGGCTGTTGCTGTCGCTTCGAGGCTTGCGTCGGCGGTGACGCGGGCCCCGGCGACGGCGGGAACTCGAACGCCAGCTGATGCGCGGTCGCCCAGGCCTGCGGCTCCACCTCGTCGTCGTACGGCGGATCGCATCGCGGCGCGGGCCGGACCCGGATCGGCGGTCTCGAACCCCGTGGCGCCACCTCGACACTCGGCATACCCCACCGCCAATCCCTACGTTTGCCTTCGTTTGCCTCCGGAAGTGAGTCTGCCGAGGACGTGCAGCAACGTCAATCGCTTGTGGATAACCCACGACGGCGATCGGGAGGTACGGCAGGTCAATCGGTCAGCGGGTTGTGCTCGACCCAGTCGGCGGTTTCCGCGTACTTCTCCTGGATGTACTGCTCCAGCTTGACCCGCTCGACCCGCCACTGGCCGCGCCCACCTATCTTGATGGCCGGCAGTTCACCGCTGCGGACCATGTGGTAGACCTGCGAGTCCGAGACGTTGAGCTCGGCGGCCACGTCGGACAGGAGCATGAACCTACCCTCCACGTGGCCCATCTCCTCTGGTTGCGCCCGTTTGCCTTTGATGACCGCGGATACCTTGACGCTAGACTAGACCACCGGGTCGGCGCGAGCCGTCAGCGGTCCCGAATACCGGGCGGCTTCCTTCCTCGTACGGCGGATCGTTCGCAGCGGGAGTGGCGACCCCCTGACCGCGCCCACCCGTGGTTGTTGAGAAAGGACGCCACGCGGTGTACTACGGGTGAGTGCCGATCACCGACCTCGTCCGTGTGTACGTGCCGGCGACCGTGCCGATGCTCGCCGCCCTGCGTGCCGACGGACGCCTGGGAGGCGGACCGACGGTGGCGCACGCGGTCACCCCGGCTCTGCGGGAATGGTATGCGGAGGGTGACGAGGAGGAACTCGAGTACGTCGCCTTCACCCGCGCCGCCCAGGCCGCCCTGCAGTTGCTGCGCCACGACCCGGCCGCACCGCGCCGGCGGGTGGTCGTCTCCGCCGACGTCCCGGCCGCGGCGCTGGTCCGGGAGGATGTGGAGCTGGGATCGAGCACGGTTCGCCTCCCGCAGCCGGTGTCGTTGACGGAGGTCGCGTCCATCCACGTCGACGGCGCCGACGCCGCCGAGGAGGTGGCCGCGGCCGCCGACGTGGTGGAGGAGGCTCTGGCCGGGGATCCGGACGCACAGTTCACCGTTGACGGCGCCGAGGATCACGAGCTGGAGTGGTACGCCGTGACGGAGCTCGACGAGCTCACCTAGCGAGCCGGCGGCTCGGTGCCGGCAGAATCCGGGTACCGGGTGGACTCGGCCGCGGGGTCGGGGGTGAGCGTGCGTCCCACCGCGATGATGGCCGTCACCGCGCCGACGAAGGTGATGATCAGCGCACTGTTCAGCCGGGCACCGCTGAGCACCTGCTGCACCGTCAGCTCCAGTTCGCTCACCCGTCCGGCCAGCTGCAGCACGCGTGACCCGGCCGTCCGGGTCAGCCCCTCACCGACGATCAGGAGCAGCCCGGGTCCGGCGCCGGACAGGGCGTACCACGGCCAGGTCAGCGACGAGCGGCGCAGCAGGAGGTAGGCCAGCAGGCCGGCGGCCAGTCCGCTGAGCGCCGCCTGGGTCAGCGAGTACCAATTCGCCGCGCCGGCCCGGGAGGCCGCGCTGTCACCCGCACCGAACACGCCGAACAGCACGTCCTGGGCGAATGTGAGCAGCACGCCGACCACGAACACGGTGACCGCGCCCCAGCAGATCGCGGCGACCACACGCGGCAGCCGGAAGCCGCCGAGCGCCCCGCCGATCGTCGCCGCGGCGGCCACCGAACCGCCGGCCACCGCGTACACCCAGCCCTCGGTGTTGATCGTGATGACGGTGAGCGCGCCCAGCAGTCCCAGAACCAGCCCGGTGCCGGTGGCGACCGCGAAGCGGGTCGTCGCGCCCAGCATGCGGCCGCGACCCACCGCGGCGACGACCGCGAGCGCGACCGCCGCCCCCGCGGCGAGGCTCGCGGAGATCGCGCCGGGCAGGGCGTACGCGGTCGAGGTGACCTCCATCTCGGCGTCGGCTCGGCCGGTGATGGTGGCCCGCGCCGACCACAGCAGACCGGCCATCCACAGCGATCCGGCAAGGGCGAGCGCGATGCCGGCGATCCAGGCACGCTCAGGCGTGACGGCTGGCTCTTCCGGCGCGCTCATGGGCTCAGGGTACGCGGCACCCCGGATCGCCCGGTGCGAGGATGAAGTCATCCCACAAGGAGTAAGGAGAACCCGAGATGGACGCCCAGACCTCCGTACCGGCGCCACGAAACGAGCCGGTGCGCAGCTATGCACCCGGGAGCCCGGACCGGGCTTCGCTGCAGGCCCGCGTGGACGCGATGAAGGGCGATCGCCTCGACCTCACCATGACCATCGGCGGCAGGCGGTCGATGGCCGGCGGGCCGACGATCGACGTGGTGCAGCCGCACCGCCGCCACGAGGTGCTGGGCGTCACGGGCAACGCCGACCAGGCCGACGCCACCGCCGCTGTCGAGGCTGCCAAGAAGGCGGCGCCCGGCTGGCGCGAGCTGCCGTACGGCGAACGAGCCGCGGTCTTCCTGCGCGCCGCCGAGCTGCTGGCCGGCGGCTGGCGTGACACCCTGAACGCGGCCACCATCCTGGGCCAGTCCAAGTCCTGCTATCAGGCCGAGATCGACGCGGCCTGCGAGCTGATCGACTTCCTGCGCTTCAACGTCGCCTTCGGCCAGCAGATCCTGCGCGAGCAGCCGCAGTCGTCGCCCGGCATGTGGAACCGGTTCGATCACCGCCCGCTCGAGGGATTCGTCTACGCCATCACTCCGTTCAACTTCACCGCGATCGCCGGCAACCTGCCCGCCGCGCCGGCGCTGATGGGCAACACGGTGATCTGGAAGCCGTCGCCGACGCAGCAGCTCGCCGCGCATTACACGATGCAGCTCTTCGAGGCGGCCGGCCTGCCGCCCGGCGTGATCAACATGGTCACCGGCGACGGCCTGGCGGTGTCCGACGTGGTGCTCGCCGACCCGGACCTGGCCGGCATCCACTTCACCGGTTCCACCGCGACGTTCCGGCACCTCTGGCGCCAGGTGGGCGGCAACATCGATCGCTACCGGTCGTACCCGCGGCTGGTGGGGGAGACCGGTGGCAAGGATTTCGTCTTCGCGCACGAGAGCGCCGATGTCGACGCGCTGCACGCCGCGCTGGTCCGCGGCGCCTTCGAATACCAGGGGCAGAAGTGCTCGGCCGCGTCGCGGGCCTACGTTCCGCGGTCCATCTGGGAGGGCGGCCTCCGAGATCGGCTCGCGACCACGGCGTCCTCCATCCGGTACGGCGACGTCACGGACCTGTCCACCTTCGGCGGGGCGGTGATCGACGCCCGGGCCTTCGCGAAGCACGCCGAAGCGCTCGATCGGATCAAGAACAGTGCCTCCTGTACGGTGCTTGCGGGCGGTACCGCCGACGACAGCGAGGGCTGGTTCGTCGCGCCCACGGTGGTCGAGTCCGCCGACCCGGCGCATGAGATCTTCTCGACCGAGTACTTCGGGCCGATCCTCGGCGTGCACGTGTACGACGACCTCGAGACGGCCGTCGCGCAGGCCGACACGGCGTCGCCCTACGCTTTGACCGGTTCGGTCTTCGCCACCGACCGCGGGGCCATCGAGCAGCTCGGCGGACGCCTTCGATTCACCGCGGGCAACTTCTACATCAACGACAAGCCGACCGGCGCGGTGGTCGGGCAGCAACCGTTCGGGGGCGCTCGCGGCAGCGGCACGAACGACAAGGCGGGGTCGATGCTGAACCTGCTTCGGTGGGTGTCGCCGCGGACGATCAAGGAGACCTTCGAGCCGGCGGTCGATTGGCGCTACCCGCACATGGGTTGATTGTCCGCTCTCGCCCGGTTAGTGAGAATTCGCATATGAGCGCGCCGGCAACTCGGCACCATTTACGACGGTTACTCACCGCGATCGCCGTCTGGGCGTTTCACTGCTCCATATTACCGCGTGAGACCGCTTCCGTTGGGCAAAACGCCCGGTCCCGACCCTCGTGGTCGGACTGTCTGTGCGGGACAGTCGCATGTGGAGACGCAAATTGGACGGATCGGGCGAAATCCTGGACGACGACCGAACAAAGTGGCAGCGTATAGGCCATGCCCGACTCTCAAATCAACCCCACAGCTGCTGCCCTCCTGGGCCTGCTCCACGAAGGCCCGATGACGGGCGGTCAGCTCATGGCGGCTGCCGAACGCCGCCTCGGGCCCTACTGGTCGATGACGCGGAGCCAGGTCTACCGCGAACTGCCCGTGCTCGCCGAGATGGGTTACGTCCGTCTCGGGAAGCCGGGACCACGGTCCAGCCAGCCCTATGCCATCACCGCCGCCGGCAAGCGTGCCTTCAGCCGGTGGCTCGCCGAGTCGCCCGGCCGGGACGCGATCCGTAACCCGGTCGCGCTGCGGGTCGCCTTCGGCCAGCAGCACTCCGGCGACCAGCTGAAGACGCTCTACACCGGTGCCAACGAGTACCACTCGGAGGCTCTGGCCATGGCCCGCGAACAGGCCAAGGAAGCCAAGAAGGCCGGGGACGCGTACGGCGCCGCCGCCCTGGAGTTCGCTGTCGCATACCACAAGGCCGCGCTGAACTGGCTCAAGGTCGCCCCAGCAGAGTAGGTGTGACGGGCCGCCCGGCCGCTTCGGCGGCCGGGCGGCGTAGTCTTGACCGTTGTGAGTGCAGCCGACTACCCCGAACAGCTCAAAGCCCTCGACGCCACCCTGCGCAACATCGAGAACGTGCTCGATGTGGACAAGCTGCGCCGGGACCGGGCGGAGCTCGAGGAACTGGCATCCGCTCCCGATCTGTGGGACGACCAGGCGCGGGCCCAGGAGCTCAACTCCCGGCTTTCGTACGTCTCCGGCGAGATAAACCGGCTGGAGAAGCTGCGCTCCCGGCTGGACGACGCCGGCCTGCTGCTCGAGATGGCCGAGGCGGAGGGTGACGACGCGTCGATCGGTGAGGTGGGCGACGAGATCACCGCGCTGACCAAGGCGATCGACGAGATGGAGGTCCGCACCCTGCTCTCCGGCGAGTACGACGCCCGGGAAGCGGTCGTGGCGATCCGGGCCGGCGCCGGTGGCGTGGACGCCGCCGACTTCGCCGAGATGCTGATGCGGATGTACCTGCGATGGGCCGAGCGGCACGGATATCCGACCGAGGTGTACGACACCTCGTACGCGGAGGAGGCCGGCCTCAAGTCGGCCACGTTCGCGGTCAAGGTCCCGTACGCGTATGGCACGCTGAGCGTCGAGTCCGGTACCCACCGGCTGGTCCGGATCAGCCCGTTCGACAACCAGGGCCGGCGGCAGACCAGCTTCGCCGGTGTCGAGGTGATGCCGGTGGTCGCGCAGACCGACCACATCGACATCCCGGAGAACGAGGTACGGGTAGACGTCTACCGTTCGTCAGGCCCTGGTGGACAGAGCGTGAACACCACCGACTCCGCTGTGCGCCTGACCCACATCCCCACCGGGATCGTCGTCACGTGTCAGAACGAGAAATCGCAGCTGCAGAACAAGGCCTCCGCGATGCGCGTACTGCAGGCGCGACTGCTCGAGCGCAAGCGTCAGGAGGAGGAGGCGAAGCTGGCCGGCCTCAAGCAGGACACCACCGGGTCGTGGGGCGACCAGATGCGCTCCTACGTGCTGCATCCGTACCAGATGGTCAAGGATCTGCGCACCGAGCACGAGACCGGCAATCCCTCGTCGGTCTTCGATGGAGACCTGGACGAATTCATCGAGGCGGGTATCCGCTGGCGCAAGCAGAGCCGCCCGGGCGGGTGAGACGGTGCGCCCGGGCCGTGGCCGGGTGCACATGGTACTGACCACTCGACTTGGCGATTTCGTTACACCGCGTAGACTCTGCTCCCGTGATTCAGCTCGAGAACGTGACGAAGACGTATCCGAAGGCGTCTCGACCGTCGTTGGACGATGTCAGCGTCGGTATCGAGAAGGGTGAGTTCGTCTTCTTCATCGGCCCCTCAGGTTCCGGCAAGTCGACGATCATCAAGCTGTTGCTGCACGAGGTCTCACCGACCCGCGGCAAGGTGGTGGTTAACGCCAAGGACGTGACTTCCCTGCGTTCCTGGAAGATCCCGCACTTCCGCCGGTCGATCGGCTGCGTGTTCCAGGACTTCCGGCTCCTGCCGAACCGCACGGCGTACGAGAACGTGGCTTTCGCCCTGGAAGTCATCGGCAAGACCAAGGCAGTCGCGCGGCGTGTGGTACCTGAGGTTCTCGAACTGGTCGGCCTGGGCGGCAAGGAGCACCGCTATCCACATGAGCTCTCCGGTGGCGAGCAGCAGCGTGTCGCGGTCGCCCGGGCGTTCGTGAACCGGCCGCTGATCCTGCTCGCCGACGAGCCCACGGGTAACCTCGACCCGGACACCTCCATCGAGATCATGCGGCTGCTCGACCGGATCAACCGGACCGGTACGACCGTCGTGATGGTCACCCATGACTCCAACATCGTGAACCAGATGCGCCGCCGGGTCATCGAGATCGAGAGCGGGCGTATCGTCCGCGACCAGGCTCGCGGCGTGTATGGCTGAGCACGGGTCCGCTGTGTGCATGTGCAGATCTGAAGCAGGCCGCGAGGTCCCGGAAGGAACCCCCCGATGCGCGTGAAGTATGTCCTCAACGAGGTTCTGGTCGGACTGTGGCGGAACGTCACGATGACCATCGCCATGATCATCACCATGACGGTCTCGTTGTTCATGCTGGGCGGGAGTGTCCTGCTCTACATGCAGGTCAACCAGATGAAGACCTTCTACTACGGTGAGATCGAGGTCTCGATCTTCCTGAGGGACGACGTCACCGAGGCTCAGCGCACCGCGATCAACGCGGCGATCGACAGCAACCCGCTGGTGCAGAGCAAGACGTACGAGACGCGCGAGCAGGCGTTCGAGAAGTTCAAGGTGCTCTGGCGGGACTCACCCGACTTCATCAGCTCGGTCGGCCCCGAAAGCCTGCCCGAATCGTTCCGGGTGAAGCTCAAGGATCCCGAGCAGTACGCCGCTTTCGCCGACCAGATCAAGGGTCAGCAAGGCATCCAGGACATCGTCGATCAGCGCGAGCTACTCAACAAGGTGTTCGACATCTTCAACTCCATTCAGGTGTTCGCGCTGCTCGGGGCGGCGGTGATGGCAGGCGCCGCGTTGCTGCTGGTGGGCAACACCATCCAGGTGGCCGCGTACAGCAAACGTCGAGAAGTCGCGGTCATGAAGCTCGTCGGTGCCTCGAACTGGTTCATCCAGTCACCATTCGTGCTCGAGGCCGTGGTGGCCGGTCTGCTCGGCTCGATCGTCGCCTTCATCTTCCTGTTCGTCGGGAAGACGGTGGTGCTCGACGGCCGGCTGCAGGCGCTGACGAACGTGCTGACACCCATTCCGGACAGCAACGTCTGGCTGATGCTGCCATTGTTGGCAGCGGTCGGCGCCGCGGTCAGCGCGATCACCGCCTGGGTCACGCTGCGCTTCTACCTCAAGGTCTGACATTTGTCCGCCGGTATGGCCGTTTCAGGCCATTCCGGCGGATAGGCGGAGTACGGTGCCCGTGTGGGAACTAATAGCCGACATAGCCGGGTATTTTCCTTCCTAGCCGTGGTCGGTACGGCGTCTGCCGTGCTTGCCGGCCCCACACCGGCGCTGGCCGGTCCTCAGGACGACGCCCGGCACGCGCGCCGGGCCGCCGACCGGGCAGAGGCCATCCTCGAGGACGCCACCGTCGTCGCCCGCAACGCCGCCCGCCGCCTGGAAGCCGCCACCGCCGCCCTGCCCGCGGCGCAACAGAAGGTCGCCGCTTCCCGAGGCGTGGTCGCCGCCGCCCGCGTCCAGGCCAACACCGCCCGGCGCAAGGCCGCCGCCGCACGGTCCACGTACCAGAAGGTGGCCGGGCGGTTCCAGGCGGTGCAGAAGCAGGTAGAGCAGGCTCGCGATCGGGTGGACGAGATCGCTTCGGCGACCTACATGGGTGCCAACATCGCCGCGCTCAACGTGCTGGTCGGCGCGACCGGGCCGCAGGACGCCATGGACCGGCTGGGCATGGTCGGCCAGGTCATGCAGAAGCAGCAGGAAAGTGTCGCAGACGTGGTGTCGGCGCGGCGGGCCGTACGTACCGAGCAGGACAGGACCGGGCTGGCCAAACGTGCCGCAGAGGACGCCGCGGAGGACGCCGCCGCCAAGTTGAGGGCCGCCAGGTCGGCGCAGGCCGCCGCCGAGAGAGCGCGCCGGGCCGTCCTCGACCTCGCCCAGAGCCGTCGCGCCGCCCTGGCCGTCGCCCGGTCGCAGCGGTCGGCCGTCCTTGCCAGGTACCAAGCCGCCAAGGCGGAGGAGAACCGCGTCGTGGCGGCGCTCCAGGCCTGGGAGATGCGGCAGGGCGATGGCGACTCCCGGTACCGGGGCGGGCGGCTCTTGGTGCCGGTACACGGATGGAAGTCAAGCGACTTCGGCCAGCGCTTCGATCCGTACTATCACGTCTGGCAGTTGCACGCCGGCATGGACTTCGCCGCCGGCGGCGGCACGCCCATCTACGCCGCGGCCGACGGACGGGTGATCCGGGCCGGTTGGAACGGCGGCTACGGCAACTACACCTGCATCAGCCACGGCGGCCGGCTCAGCACCTGTTACGGCCACCAGTCGAAGATCGAGGTGCACGTCGGCGAGCACGTCCGTCGCGGTGAGGTGATCGGACGGGTAGGCACGACCGGCGCGTCGACCGGATACCACCTGCACTTCGAGACCCGGGTCAACGGCGTACCGCAGGATCCGGCGGAATTTCTGCCGCCCTGCCTTTGCTAGATTGTGGGTGCTCACCCCTACTTCTCTGGAGTCCGAAGGCATGCCGCGCGAACAGGGGCGCAAGGTCGTGGCCTCGAACCGCAAGGCGCGGCACGACTACACCATTCTGGACACGTACGAGGCCGGCCTGGCGCTCACCGGTACCGAGGTGAAGTCGCTACGTGCCGGACGCGCGTCGCTGGTCGACGCGTTCGGCCACGAGAGCAACGGCGAGATCTTCCTGCACGGAATGCACATCCCCGAATACGCCCTG
>Ga0081539_10002495_pt1 | contig 25826 bp, 21 predicted proteins | sample TabmetS4T2R2_FD_71023 | JGI IMG/M metagenome (GOLD analysis project Ga0081539, IMG submission 71023) | Tabebuia heterophylla rhizosphere microbial communities from the University of Puerto Rico - S4T2R2 | ecosystem: Host-associated > Plants > Roots > Rhizosphere ...
CTTGGAGGGCATCCGCGCCGTCGGTGCCCGGCCCGAAGCGTCCAATCAGCTTGCCAGCGACAAGAGACGCTCGGGGAAGCGACAGCGCGCTTCCCTCCAGAAAACGGCTCGCACGTCACAATCCTCTTGGAAGCCATCCGCGCCGTCGGTGCCCGGCCACCTGACGCGGCACGCGGAAAATTGCAGAAATTAATTGTCGCACCACTAGGGCAAAGTAGCCGGCGGTTTCAGTCTCTCTTCCTCAAGTGCAGCGCGGTCCCATTTGCCTAACGTCGAGGCTGCGTCATAAACACTTTGCGCAAAGGCGAGCAAGGTCTCGTCGGGCGATTCCGCCGTCCGAACTGCGTCGTAGGGGAGGGTGAATTCGCGCAAAGGCGCATAATAACCAGCCGTTGCAGGTTCTACCTTCGCTTCGGCAAAGCCCAAAGGTTCCGGGTAGGCGTAGGAATAATAAAGCGGTGTCGGGCTGGTTGCGCTTCCCGGCCAGAACCCGACGCTGCAAACCTCCTGGGCGTAGGCTTCGCGCGTCACCGTGTCCGGCAGATGCGGGATTCCACCCGGATGCGCCGGCGCCGGGCGTCCGGAGAAGCGCGTCACCGCCAGATCGAAGCTGCCCCAGAAGAAATGGACGGGGCTGCATTTGCCGCAGAAACGGGAGCGGAATTTTTTCAACACTCGATCGGATTGCAGCAGGACGCGCCAGAAGCGGTTCGCCTGCTCCGGGTCGTAGCTGCGATGGATTTCGTCGCGATCGAATGGAATCGGGTCCGGGATTTCGTTAGGCAGTCGGTCGATCGTTACCGGCAGATCCAACTCCCCAAGCGCTCCCAGCACCTTCTGGTAGAAACTTGCGACCGATTGCGGTTGAAGCGGCAGGACCCGGAGCCCGCCGTCGCTCTTCAGAATGCGCAATTCATGACTGATGAAATCGAACCGAATCTCGAAAATTTGCGCGCCATATGGAATTGGCGAAGTCGTTAGCCCACGGGCGGTGAGGTAAAGGGTGACGTGCCAGGAGTGATTGACCCAGGGCGAAAGGGCGAGCCGGATCTTGCCCACGATTTGGGTCCACATGTGCAGCGTCTCGGCGGTCGGTTGCCAGGCGTCGTAGGGCAACGGAGGCCAGAGGATTTCGCGATTAGCTTCTGTCAGTGTCGCGGCCAGCGGCGGATTCATCGCCAGATAGATAGCGCAACCGCAAAAGAGTTGCGACCCCGGACGACCCGGCCTATATCAAACGCTCGCTCCCCGCCGCGGGTAGGTACCGAAGTGGCCAAACGGGGCGGACTGTAAATCCGCTGGCTTACGCCTTCGCTGGTTCGAATCCAGCCCTGCCCACCACTTCGCTTCAGCCTGTCGACTGTCGTTAGGCTGGCAGCTGCGGATCCTCGCTTGGTCTAAGGGCGATAGGCAAAGCCGTCGTTGAACCAGTTATTGCAACATTCGCCTGACCCGCCCCAGACGATCATCGCTGAGCCATCCCAGACCGCAGTATGATTCGAACGCGCGGCCGGCGCACCGGTGAGAGTTACTGGCTTCCATCGGTTTCTTCGCGGGTTGAATAGCGCCCCGCTCCCGAGCGGATTTCCGGCTGCATCCGAGCCGCCCCAAACGATGAACTCTTTTCCTGACCAGACCGCGGTCGCGCCGTATCGCGCATCGGGGGCACCTGTGGCCGAAACCTTCCTCCAAGTCCGATTGACCGGGTCGAAAAGCGCACCGTCGTCTAACGGTTGAAAACGTGAATTAACTCCGCCCCAAACGAAAAGATTCGTGCTATCCCAGGCATAAGAAAAAAAGAGACGAGGCGAAGGCGCGCTCGTGCTCGGAATAAGTGTCCAGGTATCGGTGCGCGGATCGTAGAGAGCGCCATCATTGACATACACACCGTCGGCGATCCCACCCCAGACCAACACCTGTGACCCGGTCCAGACTGAGGCATGACCGGTACGGCCCGATGGCGCGCCGGCCGTCGTAGTCGGTGTCCAGGTATCCGTTACCGGGTCATAAAGCGCGCCGCTATTGGTAACTCCGATAAAACCGGTCGCTCCACCCCACACCATCGCGCGATCACCGGTCCAGATCAGGGTATGACCGAACCGCCCACTGGGCGCACCGGTCAGAGTGGTCGGTCGCCACAGGTCCTGCACTGGATCGTAACGTCCGCCGCTGTTAAGAAAGCTATCTGTCCCGCCGTCACCGCCCCAGATAATCATCTCATGCCCGGTCCAGATCGCCGGGTGACCTTCTCGGCCGGCGGGAACATTGGTGGTGCTGGTCGCTGTCCAACTGTTGGTCGAGCGTTTCCAGCGGCCGCCGGTATTCGCGAATGGGATCATGTCCGAATCTTGGCCACCCCAGACAATCATCTCGTCAGTCACATCAATCCGCGTGAAAATCGCGGAGTGGGCCGTGCGCGCGCTGGGCGCGTTGACCGTTGAGACTGGTAACCAGCTGTCCGCCGAAACGGTAGCCGCGAAAAGAAAGAATAGCTGACAAGATATGGTGCGTTTTCGCATAGGTGTTGTCCTTTCCCTGTAGAGAGAATCAAGGCATCTCGTCAAGCTAAAACGAAAGCGGGCGAGTTGCGGCCTGTGACCACTAAAGGCTTGGGATTACAACTTGCCTCTTTCGGCGCTCACAGACCGCGCTACAGCCCTGCCCACGAAAATGTCTTAGGTCAACGCCCTTAGCTTCTCAGGATGAGACTGCAACAGGTCACACCGGCCTCGGCTTTTTGCAGTTCCGAGAGATCGATCGCGCGCACCCGCAGTCCGCGATCTTCAAGGAGTCTGCGGGTTTCTGGAAAGGACGCGGGCATGAGAATGGTCCCCTTGATCGAGAGCACATTCGAGGCGTCGGGTTCTTTCGCGGGAACGTCGAACAACTCGAATTGCCGCAGGGGTTGTGGATCGATCCAGTCACGATTTACGAGCAGGCTCTCGCCGCCGAGATAGGAGCAGGCACTCTTGAGGTGAAGACATTTCTTCACTGCGACTGGGCGAACTTCATAACCGTAAGGCGCGAGAATTTTCTGGAGCTGACTGATCGCTTCACGATTCGTTCGGCGCGATAAGCCGGCAAGGAGCAAGCGCCCAATGCGAAGCAGGTCTCCGCCATCCGCCATCGCCGGTGCGCGCAAATACTGGATTGGCCGGTAGGCGGCGAGGGTTTTCGCGAGAAGCGGCGCCTCCGGCCGCCGGCTCGGCGCGCCCATGTTGAGAATTACGGCGACTTCATCCAGAACCAGCGCCGGATCTTCGACAAAGACTGAGTCGGGCAAATCCGGCGCTGCCGGAAGAGACACGACCCGCACCCCGCACCCGGCGAGGCAAGCCTGATATTCCCGGTGCTGCGCGATCGCCCGCGCCAGGTCGATACGCTGCCTGGTGTGCCAGGTAAGTTCGCACTCGTTCAGCCTCGGGCTGACTTCGCGCGTGATTGCGATGAGCGCCATAGCGAGCCGGCAATCCTGGCAGAATCGCGTGGAAGAAGAAAGTCTGGCACACGATGATCCTTCGCTGATATGAAATCGCCTCGACCAAAATGAATGACCTGTCGCTCTTGAACATTGCGGACTACGCGTCGGCGGCGCGCGAGCGGCTGCCAAAGGAGACGCTCGATTATTTTGAGGGCGGAGCGCGGGACGAGATTACCCTGCGGGAAAACAGCGAAGGATGGCAGCGGCTCAAACTCTATTATCGTGTGCTTGCCGGCGTGACCAACCGCGACCTCAGGACCAAACTGCTTGACCGGGAGGTTTCAATGCCGATCGCGATCGCCCCGACCGCCTTTCATAAGCTGGCCTGCGAGGCGGGAGAGATTGCCACGGCGAAAGCGGCGAAAAAGGCGGGTGTTCTCTTTATTCTTAGTTCGCTCTCGAATACCGCGATGGAAGTAGTCTTTGCCGAATCTGCCAGTCCCCGCTGGTTTCAACTCTATATTTACAAAGATCGCGAGGTCAGCCGGGCTCTGGTCCAGCGTGCGGAAGCGGCAGGGGCGGAGGCGATCGTTCTCACCGTCGATGCGCCGGGACTTGGGACGCGGGAAAGAGATGCGCGCAATCAGTTTCAATTGGCCGCCGGGCTGGCGGTAGAAAACCTATGTTCGTTAGGCAAGGGAGCTTTGCCCCCGGTCGAAGGTTCCAGTCTTGCCGCCTACGTCGCAGCCAATTTCAAAAGTGACCTTGGTTATGACGATCTTGAATGGTTATGCAGCGCCACACGCCTTCCGCTCGTCGTCAAAGGAGTTTGCCGGGGCGACGACGCGCGGCGCATCGCCGAGCATGGTGGAAAAGCGATTGTTGTCTCGAATCACGGCGGCCGGCAGCTCGATACTGCGCCTGCGACCTGTGAAGTCCTGCCCCGGGTGGCCGAGGCCGCCGGCGGGCAGTGCGAGATTTACGTGGACGGTGGAATTCGCCGCGGGAGCGATGTAGCCAAAGCTCTGGCCCTTGGTGCCCGCGCGGTCTTGCTCGGGCGCCCTATTCTCTGGGGGCTGACGGTTGCCGGCGAAGAAGGCGCTTTGGACGTGTTGCAAATTCTGCGCCGAGAGCTGGATGAAGCCATGCTTCTCTGCGGCTGCACCCGCTTGAGTGAAATCGATGACCGCCTTTTGAGGCCTTGAGCCTGGACCCATGCTATGCCTTTTCCGTGCCGCGAGGAAACAGGGTGGGACCGCTGTTCCAGCCAGCGCTTTCGACCCCTGTTTCCGTCGCTTTCTGCTTGAATTGCGCGGCGGTTTCTGCGGGAATCCGACTGAACGCCTAATGACTATGACCTCGAAATCGACTTCTTTATTGGCCCCCATAAAACAGGTGCTACCAGGCAAGGCCCTGGCGATGGTCATAGGCCTTACCCTCACCGGCCTCGCCGGAGGCGGGGCAAAGCCGGCGCATCCAGCGGGAGGCGCAATCGCCTCGCCGTCGCGCATGCAGTTGCCGGCGGATGATTTCTGGATCTCCGCCGGCGGCCCGCAGGGAGGGGACGTGCTCTCGATGACAAGAAGTCCAAAGGGTTATGTCTTAGCCGGCACACTTGGAGGCGGTGTTTTTCGCTCCGCTGATGCTGGGGAAACCTGGCAGCGGGTGAATAACGGGCTGACCGCGACAGACATTCGCGCGCTCGCGGGTAATAGCGCCGGCGATCTGTTCGCCGGGACCTTTGGCGGCGTCTTTCGCTCGACCGATAACGGCGATAGTTGGGCGCCAGTCAACGATGGACTGGAATATCCTTTCATAATCTCACTCGCGATCAGTTCGAACGGCAACATTTTCGCCGGGACCTTCGAAGGCGGCGGTGTCTACCGCTCGACCGATAACGGCGAGACCTGGACGCTGGTGATCAATGGGCTCACCAACACCTATGTCTATGCGCTCGCGGCCAATCCGAGTGGCGATCTCTTTGCCGCTACCTGGGGTGGCGGCATCTTTCGCTCGACCGACAACGGAGATAGCTGGGTTGAGATTAACAATGGAATCATCGTTCCTTTCATTATCTCGCTCGCGATCAACTCCGAAGGCGACATTTTTGCCGGGGCCGACTTTGGCGGCGGCGTCTATCGTTCGATGGATAACGGCGATAGTTGGGTTCCGGTCGATAACGGCCTGAGTACTTCAAATAACGTAAACGCCCTGCTGGTGGCCGCCAATGGCGACCTCTTCGCCGGAATCTACGGGGATGGAGTCTTTCGCTCGACCGATAACGGAGATAGCTGGACTCAGACGAACACCGGGCTTACGGCCACCTTCGTCTTATCCTTTAGTGCGGACGAGAACAATCACATCTTTGCTGGCACCTATTTTGGCGGCGGCGTTTTTCGCACGAGTGACAACGGCGAGAGCTGGAGCGAGCAGAATCGGGGTCTGGTTGCGACCAATGTGCGGGCGATCGCGATTAACCAGGCGGGCGATATCTTCGCCGGAACCTACGGCATAGGAATCTTCCATTCGACCGACGCCGGGAACACCTGGGAAAAAGCGAACAGCGGTTTGCTCGGCCTCTATATCACCTCGATTCAAATGAACTCGAATGGCGACCTTTTCGCGGGCGCCGACTTCATCGGCGAGGGCGGCGGTATCTTTCGCTCGACGGATAACGGCGTCACCTGGGAGGATGTAAATCACGACACCATCATGACCGATGTGCGGGCGATCGCGATCAAGGCGAACGGCGAAGTTTTCGCCGGGACTTATCCTGACGGCGGTGTGTTTCGTTCCGTGGATAACGGCGAAAGCTGGGTGGCGGTCAATCGCGGCCTGACTTGCAAGAACATCTGGTCACTGGCGGTCAATGCTAATGGCGATCTCTTTGCGGGAACGGCAGGCTGCGGGACCGGCGTCTATCGCTCGGTCGATGACGGCGAAAATTGGACCCTGATCAACGCTGGCCTGAGTTCGACCGATATCGGCGCGCTCGCCATCAAAGACAATGGCTACATCTTCGCCGGGACGCACTCCCAGTTCGGGGTCGGCGGGGGTGTTTTTCGCTCGATCGACAACGGAGATAGCTGGACGGAACAAAACACCGGCTTCAGCGCGCTCGATGTGAACGCGATCGCAATTAACTCTGCCGGGGACCTGATCGCGGCTGCTCTGGGTGGGACGTTCCTTTCGAACAACGACGCCGCCAGTTGGAACGACATAAGCGGCGGACTGATCCCGTTCGGAGGAAATGTCTGGACGATCGCATTCGATGCCGACGGTTTTGCTTTTGCCGGGACGGCCGGAGGCGGTGCGTTCCGCAGTTTGCAATCAACCACCGGCATGCCTTGTCCCGAATCGCGCCGTTATTGGTATGATCACCCGGAGCTGTGGCCGGTTAGCAGCCTTATGCTCGGTAACGAGACTTATGACGCAGAGGAACTGGAGGAGATTCTTTTTGGTGGGGTGCGAGACGGCGATGCAAGTATCGCGCTTGCCGCACAACTGATCGGCGCGAAGCTCAATCTGGCGAACGGTTCCGACGGCAGTCCCATAACTGCTGCAATTGAGGACGCAGATAATCTCCTGAGCGGTTTCGCCGGGAAACTTCCCTATGAGGTCGAACGCTCGTCCCCCGTAGGAAAGCTGATGGAAAGTGATGCACTGCTCCTTCGAACATACAACTGGGGTAACCTGACATCCGGCTGCGGGAGATAGAGCCAGTCAATCCTGGAGCTGACGGAGAAGATCGAGGGCTTCGTCAAAATTCGCACCAAAAGCGACGATACCGGCCTCGTGTCCCGCCATTGCGAAAAGCTTTCTCTTTTGCACGTCAGTTTCGCGGAAAAGCCGTTTCACTTCCCGTGCCATCGCCGGCGTGCCGTAATTCGCATCTGACGCCGTGGAAGGGCCAAGGTCGAGTAACTTGCGCCAAAGCGCATCGTCGTGGCCATGCAGAACGACCAAGGCTTCCGGATCGCTTTCGTAAATCGCGGCATGAGTCAGGGATTCGGCGGAGGGGATAGCTGTGCCCTCGCTCCGGAGCCAGTTTCGCTCGAAATTCCAGGTCACCACCCTGGCGTAATCATCCGGGCCTAACGAGGCCAGGCCAGCGGTACCGGAGCCGGTGATGTAAAACGCACCGCCTCCTTCGGCTTGCAGACTGATATTTCCGAACCCGATCCCGTCCTGATTCACCCCCAGCAGGCCGGTGCGCTGCAACTCCTGGCGGGCACTGTTCGCCTCTTTCAATCCAGGGAAGGCCGCCAGTCTCCGACCATCCAACTCATAACGGAACTTGACCGCTCCGGTCTCGTTCATCGCCGGTGTTCTGGAAAAAGTGACAAAATGCTTTGTTCGTTAGGCTGGCAAATACCGCGTTCCGTGATCAATCCTGTGACCAGGCGGCCTGGCGTGACATCGAAGCTGTAGTTGGCGGCCGGGCTGCCTTCCGGGGTCAGCCGGACCTCGACAAACCGACCGTCGCTCCAGCCATCAGCGTATTTCACTTCTTCCGGCGCGCGTTCTTCGATTGGGATCTCGGCGAGGCCGTCGCGCATCGTCCAGTCGAAGGTGGAAGAGGGCAACGCGACATAAAAGGGGACGTCGTTATCCTTTGCCGCCAAAGCCTTGAGATAGGTGCCGATCTTGTTTGCGACATCGCCGGTGCAGGTGGTGCGATCGGTTCCCACCAGGACCAGGTCGACCGCTCCGCGCTGCATCAGGTGGCCGCCGGTGTTATCTGCGATCACCGTATGGGGCACGCCATGCTCGCCCAGTTCCCAGGCGGTCAGTTTCGCTCCTTGATTCCGAGGACGTGTCTCATCCACCCAGACGTGCACCGGAATGCCGCGATCGTGCGCGGCGTACATCGGAGCGGTCGCCGTGCCGTAGTCGACACATGCCAGCCAGCCCGCGTTGCAGTGAGTGAGGATATTGACCGGTTTTCGCTTTTTCTGGGTGGCGATTTCTTCAATCAACTCCAGACCGTGCAGCCCGATCTGGCGACAATGTTCCGCGTCCTGGTCGGCGATTTCCTCCGCCGCCTCCCGGGCGCGGGCGATTTTCTCTTTCCAGCTTTGGCCCTTTGCGATCCGTTCGAGCTGGCGCTCGAGCGCCCAGGCGAGGTTCACCGCTGTGGGGCGGGTTTCTCGCAGAATCTGCGCAGCGGTTCGTGGCTCGATCTGCGCCTGCATCGCCAGATACATTCCAAACGCGGCGGCCGCTCCGATGAGGGGCGCTCCGCGCACGTGCATGTCGCGGATGGCGGTCGCCATTTGCTCGAGGGTCGCGATGTCCTCGATCACGAAGCAGTGGGGCAGGGTGCGTTGATCGATCAGCTGGACAATCCGGGCATCGTCCGGCTTCAACCAAATCGTCCGATAATGTCGGCCGTCGACCTTCATCCTGCTGGCTGACCGTGCACGATCAGTCCCTCCGATGATGGAGCGCCCAGCTCACGAGGAGTGAGTATTCAACAGCCGTCTATGGCTTGGTTGGCGGTTTGGCCGCGCCGGCATCGCTCTCCTGCGAAGGATTGGTGCCATCGGCTTTCGCCGGGTTGTTGATGCCTAACGTCTTGAGGAAAGGCTGAATCGAACGCTCGCGGCCGAGAAACTTTCCAATTGACTCGCCAACTTCGCGCGAACCACCCGGGGCGTAAATCTCGTTGCGCAGTTTCATTCCGACGACTTTGTCGAGAAATCCGTCCGGTGAATTTTCGAAGACGGTTGCCAAGTCGGCGGCAATCGCATCCGCCCAGGCGTAGCCGTAATATCCAGCGTCGTAGCCGACGAGATGTCCGAAATAAGCGACAAACGCGGTATCAGGATCGATCGGAAGGAAATCCTTCTCGAAAATCGGATTCGACATCGCAAGGCAATTGTAAGGCTGACCCTCGGGATGGACATCGTGCAGGGTGAGATCGATGTCGGCGAAGGTGAACTGTCGCCGATAAAAAACACCGACGGTGGCGAGCTTGGCTTCCTTCAGTTTCGCGATCGTTTCCGCCGGGATCTTCTTCGATGGGTCGCGATAATCGGCTGCGAAAGTATCGAGCACCTTCTTGTTCCAGACCCAGTTTTGCAGCATCTGGGAGGGCGCTTCGACGAAGTCGGCCGGGACATTGGTGCCGGAGAAACGGACATGCTTTGCCTTCGTCACGATGGCGTGCAGAACGTGGCCGAACTCGTGGAAGAGGGTCTCGACGTCCTGATGGCTGAGGAGCGAGGGTTTGTCTTTCTGCGGTGGCGGGAAGTTACAAAGCAGCGCCACGGTCGGTCGTTGGTACTTTCCGTTAGGCAATTGCTTGCCGGGGATGATTCCGAACTCGGCGAAGTGGTTGAACTTCCCTTCCCGCGGGAACATGTCGAGATAGAACATGCCCAGGGGCTGGCCGCTGGCCGCATCCGTCACCATGAAAAGCTGCAGATCGTCGACCCATTTATAAGGCGGAATGATCTTGGTGAACTTGAGGCCGAAGATGCTCTGATAGATATCGAACATCCCCTCGAGGGTGCGCTGGAAAGGGAAGTAAACCCGAAGCGCTTCCGGATCGATGGTGTATTTTTCTTTCTTGAGCTGCGTCTGGAAATAACGCCAGTCCCAAATGTAGATCCTGGCGTTCGGATCTTTCGTCTCTTCGGCTTTTAATCTCCGCAGCTCGCCAACTTCGGCGTCGAATTTCGGCTGGATGCCTGCGACCAGATCATGGATGAAGGAGCTGGCCACCATCCCGCTCTTGGCCATCTTGATTTCGGTCTGGAAATCGTCCCATGATTTGTAACCGAGCTTGAGCGCGATCTGGTTGCGATGGGCGAGGATGTCGTTGAGGACGGGAACGTTCTTGTCGCGCGCGAGGTTGAAACGGACGTGATAGAGATGTTTGCGGGTTTCTTCCTTCTTCGCCGTTTCCTCGACCGTGTTGTACTGGAAGGTGACGTTGACGAGAATGGTGTAGGTGTCGTCGCCGGTCTTGACCCCAGGTGAGTCGAGGACAATGTCCGGCACACCCTCGAGTTCTGCTTTGGTAAAGGTAACGGGAGCTTTAACCGCGATGATATTGGCCTGAAAATCGGTCTCGAGTTGGGCCAACTCTTTGCGCAACTTTTCGACTTCCTTGCGCTTCTCCGGCGGTAAGGTCAGCCCGGCGCGGCGATAGTCGCGCAGAGTGTGCTCGAGCAGGAGCTTGTCCTCGCCCTCGAGTTTCGGGTTCGTGTCGGCAAAGGCTTTGACCGCCTTATAAACATCTTCGCGATAATCGACGCCAACCGCCCAGTCCTGGAAAACCTTGATCGCTTTCTCGGCCGCGTCGCGCATCGGCGCTTCCTGGCTGCTCTGCTGAACCACGAGGGTTTTTTGCACCGCGGTCTGCGCTTCGTTCTGCATGTTGTCGAGCGCCAGGACGGTGCTCTGGAACGTGACCTGGCCAGGGTTTTGTTTGCCAATGGTCTCGAGCTCGGCGTTGGCTTTTGTGATCGCGTCGTTGATCAGGCTCTCCACTTCAGCCGGCGTCTTGGGCCACTCGGGGATTACGAGGACTTCGTTGGCCTTGTCAGCGGCTTTTTGGAAATCGGCCAGGCTTTTGACGTCCTCGGCCTGGGCGGCGAAGAGGGCGATGAAAATGAGACTAACGAAAAAGGAGCGGATCATGGGTTAAAGTGTTGAAGTGGCGGTGTCGTTGGGCGTTTAGTGACTGGAACACTTCATCGCTGGAAGAGGCGATTTGGGCAACTCCGAAAATCAGCGCGACCCCGACTCTCTTCGGAGTTGGAAAATGCCGGATCGCAATCCAGACTCCCGACGTGGGCGATTTTGCGACCAAGTTTGTCATCGCTTTCATCCCGATTTTTGTCGCAATCGACGCCATCGGGATGGTGGCGATTTTCATCGGGCTTGGCGCCGACGTAGAGCCGAAACGGCGTCAGCAGGAGGCGCTTCTCGGGATTGGGACTGCGCTCGCCATCTCGGTCGGTTTTATGTTTCTGGGGAAGCTGATCTTCAAGGCGCTCGGTATCACGGTGGCGGACTTTCAGGTCGCCGGTGGCATCATTCTGCTCGCCTTTGCCGTGCGCGATCTGCTCGATCTCGCCGGGGAAAAGCGGCAGGCGAACCGGGATTTTGGGATTGTGCCCCTGGGGATGCCACTGATCGCCGGACCGGCGCTGCTCACCGCCCTGCTCGTGCTGGTCGATTCGGTCGGAATGCTGTTCACTTTGCTCTCGCTGATTCTCAACCTCGTAATCGTAGCAGTCGTTTTCTGTTATGCCGATCGGCTGACCAAATGGATGGGCCGGCAGGGGATTAAAGGCGTCTCCAAGCTTGTCTCGCTCCTGCTGGCGGCGATCGCGGTCAGCTTAATCCGGCGGGGCTGGCTGGGGCGATGAGAGCGCGCTTTACATGACTAACCGATTTAGCTAACTTCGGGACTGTGACTGCGACGATCCATCAGGCAAAAACCCATCTTTCGAAACTGATTCGTAAAGCTCTCGCGGGCGAGGAGGTCATTATCGCGAATCGGGAAAAGCCGCTTGTCTGCCTGAAAGCAATCAAAGATCCTTCCCGCTCTCGACGAATTGGCGGGCTGAAATCATGGGCAGGAAAACGAAAGCTGCGGAAACAACCGAGGCGCGATGAGCCTGAATTTGATTTCTACCGCTTCGATCCGGCGGATCCACTATTCCGTGAATGAAGGGTCTCCTCCTCGACACTCATACCCTGTTATGGATGGTGGTAGAGGACGAACGACTCGCCCCGACGGCGCGCTCTGAAATTGAGAGGGCAGATCGGGTCGCCTACTCAGTGGTCAGCTTTTGGGAGATAGCTCTCAAAATGAGCCGACACGGCTTCGAGTTCGAATTGCCTTCTTTTTGGGATCGCCATTTGACCGACGAAATGCGGACGATTGGCGCACTGCGAATCAACCTTGAACCGGAACATTGTCGTCAGGTGCAACTTCTGCCCTGGCACCATAAGGATCCGTTTGACCGCATGCTCGTCGCACAGGCTCTGGTCGAAAGACTGCCTGTTTTGACGGCCGACAGGCGATTTCAAAAATATGGCATTCGAGCTGTGTGGTGAGAGATGAAATGAGGAGCTTAGGCCCTCGTCCCGGACATCCCGAAGCATCTCCCGGCCAGGCAGCGGTCGCAGGTCTCAGAACAATCCCGTTCTCAGCATCACGAGGGTGCAGGCTTCGACGACTTCGATCCCGGCGCTGCTCGCCGCTTCGGCGAGCGCTTCGTTTTCCGCGCCCGGGTTCAGGATGATGCGCCTCGGGTTGGCGGCCACGATTTCGTCAATCAAGGGCGTGGATCGGGCCCGGCGCAGGTAGATGGTGATCGTGTGCAGGGGTTCAGCGATCGCGGACAGGTTCGGGAAGCAAGTAAGCCCATCGATTTCGGTGAACGCAGGATTGACCGGAATCGGCCGGTAATCGTACCGCCCGAGAAGCGTTATCGCCTGGTTGGAAAAGCGCTCCGGCTTGGGCGAGGCGCCCAGAACCGCGACGTTGCGTTTCTCTTCGGGAATCAGGGCCATCTGTTTAAAATTGGGATGCGACACCTCTCACCGGCTGGGTTGCGGCGCCCCGGCTGCTTTCATTGACACCGTAGACGCGCTCGTTAGTATCCGGCCAAGATGAGATTTCCGCTTGCGTTAACCTCGAAGATCGCCGCGTACATCGTCGGCCACAAGCTTCGCGGAACGCAGAAGTTTGCCACCGTGCTGCAGCTCGAGCCGCTGCACACTTGTAATCTCACCTGCACCGGTTGTGGGCGGATTCGCGAATACTCGACGAACTTGAAGGACCTGCTTCCGCTCGAAGATTGCCTCGCGGCGGCCGAGGAATGCGACGCGCCGATGGTCTCGATTTGCGGAGGCGAGCCCCTGATTTACCCTCAAATCGAAGCGCTGGTGAAAGGCCTTCTCGATCAAAGCCGCATCGTCTATGTCTGCACCAACGCCATGTTCATGCGCAAAAAGATGCGCGAATGGCTGGCGGGGGAGTTCCCGCAGCGTTCCGGTTTTGTCGAGGCCAAAATCGGCGCGCTGAGCGCGGCGGGCCTGATCTCTGAGAAAGACGTGGCCGCGATTCGCCAGGGGCCAAAGGATCCCGCAAAACCGACCATCGCCCCGAGCAACTGGATGTATTGGAACGTCCACCTTGATGGACTCGAGCGGACCCACGACCTGATCGTCGAGCGCGAAGGAGTTTTCCGCGAATGCATCCTGGCGATCAAGATGGCGAAGGCTCTCGGGTATCAGGTCGCGACCAACACCACGGTCTACAAGGAAACCGAGATGGACGAGGTCGAGCGGATGCTCGATTTTTTGAGCGACCTCGGCGTCGACGGCCACACGATCACGCCCGGTTACGAGTACGACGCGGCGAAGAAGGACATGATCCAGCGGCTTAATCTGCGCCCGGAGAATTTCTTCCTCACTCGCGATCTGACGACGAAGAAATTTGCCCGGATGGAAGAGTGGATGAACCGCTACACCTTTTTCGGGACACCGGTTTACTTCGAATTCCTCGCCGGGAAACGCGACCTGACCTGCTCGGCCTGGGCGATTCCCACGCGTAACGTTCGCGGCTGGAAAGCGCCCTGTTATTTCATGACCGATGCCGCCGGGACCAACGGCACCGGCCATTACAACAGCTATGCCGAGCTGCTCGAGCAGGTCGATTGGGAAAAATACGGGGTGGTCAAGGGGGTTGCTCGAGACCCGCGCTGCGAAAATTGCATGACCCATTGCGGCTACGAGCCGACTGCCAGCCTCGGCCTTCACGCCCAGCCCGGAGACACCTGGAAGACGCTCAAATTCAACTTCGGTCCACGGCCCAAACCGACCGGCAAGGGGAACGAGGTCGCAGCCTACAACGGCGTTACGTCGGGGAACGGTCACCTGACGGGCAAAAAAGCCGAGCCCGCCCAGAAAGCATCCTGACGGGGAGAGATGGCGAACGCGGCGGCCAAGATTATTTCTCTCCCCGGAGCTGCCAAGCAAACCGTCCCTCGCCTAACGACTAACGACGAGCTGGCGGAAGCGATCGGGCGAGCGCAGCAGAACCTCCTGCGCCAGCAGAAGAATGACGGCCATTGGATTGGCGAACTGATGGTCGATAGCACGCTTTGCTCCGATTACGTCCTCTTCATGCATTGGGTGGGCGAGATCGATCCGGCGATGCAGCGGCGTTGTGTCGAACATATTCGCCGGCGTCAGCTGCCTGAGGGCGGCTGGAACATTTATTACGGCGGGCCGAGCGAGATCAACGCCAGCGTCAAAGCCTATTTCGCCCTCAAGCTCGCCGGGCACGGCCCGGATGAACCCTTCATGCAGGAAGCGCGGGCCAACATTCTGCGGCTCGGCGGCATTCCGCGGATGAACACCTACAGCAAGCTCTACCTGGCATTGTTAGGCCAGTTCCCCTGGAAATATCTGCCGGTCATTCCGGTCGAGATGGTTCTCCTGCCGAGCTGGTGCTTTTTCAACATTTACCGCATGTCTTCCTGGAGCCGGGCGATGCTCACCCCGCTCGCGATCATCAACCATTTCAAGCCGACCCGGGAGTTGCCCGAAAACAAACAACTCCACGAACTCTACCCAGTCGGAACGGAAGGAAGCGATTTCACTCTCCCGCGCGATCAGCGGCTCTTCACCTGGCGCAACTTTTTCCTCCGGGCAGATCGTCTTTTGAAATGGCTCGAGCCGATGCACAGCAGAGCGCTCCGGCAACGCGCCCTCGAAGAAGCCGAGCGCTGGATGGTCGAGCGAATCGGGGAGGGGAGCGACGGGCTGGCCGCGGTTTTTCCCGCGATGCTCAACTCGATCATCGCGCTTCGCACCCTGGATTATCCCCAGGACCATCCGCTCTATCAGAAGGCGCTGAAAGATTTTGCCGGGCTCTTTGTCGATGATCCGCAAGATTTCCGGATTCAACCCTGTCTCTCGCCCGTCTGGGACACCGCAATCACGATCATCGCCCTGGCGGAATCGGGCTTCCCCACCCACCACCCGGCGTTGCAGCGCGCCGCGCAATGGCTGGTGAACAAGGAGGTGCGGGTGCGCTGCGATTGGACGGCGAACAATTCGCACCCGGAAGCGAGCGGCTGGGCCTTCGAATACAACAACATTTATTATCCCGATACGGACGACACCGCGATGGTCCTGATGGCATTGCGACTCGTCCGGCCTAACGAACAAGCCGAATTGGCGCGCATTTTCGAGCGCGCTCTGGGCTGGCAGATGAGCTTCCAATGCCGCGACGGTGGCTGGGCCGCCTTCGATAAGGACGTAACCCGGGAATGGCTGGAAGACATGCCCTTCGCCGACCACAACGCGATCCTCGATCCAACCTGCAGCGACCTGACCGCGCGCACGTTGGAATTGTTAGGCTACATCGGTTACAACCCGGGCCGGCCGGCGGTGCGCCGCGCGGTCCGTTACCTTCGCGAAACCCAGGAGGACGACGGCTCGTGGTATGGGCGCTGGGGCGTCAATTACATCTACGGCACCTGGCAGGTCCTGCGCGGCTTGCGTTCCATTGGGCAAGACATGAACCAGGATTGGATTCTGCGCGGGCGCGATTGGCTGGAGAGCTGTCAGAACGACGACGGCGGCTGGGGCGAAGGCTGTGCCTCCTACGATAATCCCGACCTGAAAGGCAAAGGCCCGAGCACCGCCTCGCAGACCTCGTGGGCGTTGATGGGGCTCTGCGCCTGTGGCGATCTGGATCGCCCGAGTGTGGAGCGCGGTTTGCGTTATCTCCTCGAGACCCAACGGCTGGATGGCGCCTGGGATGAACTGGAAATTACCGGCACGGGATTTCCCGGAGTGTTCTATCTGAAGTACGACATGTACCGGCAGAATTTCCCGCTCCTAGCCCTCGCCACCTATCGCAACTATCGGAACGGGATCGGCCACTACCAGAGCTTCTATCGCTGGGTTGGTAGGTAAGTCCGGCGCTGAGCGTAGCACAGTCCGTCCTCGGCTGTAGGAAAAGCGGGGTCTCACCCGGCGTCTCATTCTGTGCCGAATTAATCACCGGGCGAGACGCCCGGTGGCCCCACAGGCAGGGATGCCTGTGCTACGATGGGGCGATCTTACCGCCCCAGGAAAGAATCCTGGCTTTCGCTCCCGCGGCCTCGGCCTCCTTGATGTCGCCGTTGCGATTGTAGAAAAGGGAAAGACTTGTCCAGCCGATCTGGTCGTTAGGCCGGAGCGCCACCGTTTTCTTCCCCGCCTCGATTGCCTCCGGATAACGCCCCAGCTTCATCAACGCCATCCCCAGTGCGTGCCAGCCGTCAGAAAACTGCGGGTCCAGTTCGACGCAGCGCCGGTACTTCTCCACCGCGCTCTCCAGTTCCCCGACCGCCAGGTCGCCGTTGGCCTCATCGAAAAGCTCCTCAACCGATTCCATCGCGACCGCCCGCCTCCGGCGTCCTAGCCCGTCGCGGCGTTTTCTTTCCGATCCTGAATTCCGGCAGCATGCCGGCGATTGCGCAGCCATTCATAAAAAACGACCTGGCCCTTCTGGGTAAGCGCATTTTCCTCGAGCGAGGCACGCGCCTTCTCAAACTCCACCAGCTTCGGCGCCTCGCGTTTCTCGAGGATCACGATTAAACCGCCATCCGGTGTCGCAACATAATTACTCACACTTCCCGGGCTGAGTGTGCTGGCCGCCTGCTTGATATAATCCATACCGGGGACGGCATCTTTCTTCGGCTCCGGTTTGGCTGTCGGCGCGGCCCCGGGCGGTTGGTCCGCAAGCGAAAAGGCGGACAGCTTTTCCGCCTTCACTCCGGCCTCGGCCGCCGCTTGGTCGGCTGACTTGCCGTTTTTCAACGCTTCGCGCAGTTGGTTTGCGACCTCCCCGGCTTTGGCCGCCATTTTTTTCTGCGCTTCCTCTTTCTTCAGAACTTCGACGATCTTCGGACGCGCTTCCTCCTTGGTAAGCTGACGGGAGAGTTCCACCTTCACCAGGTGCAGGATCTCGAAGCTATCCGCGGATTGCAGTGCCTCGCTATTCGGCGCTTCCTTCGTCAGGGCAAAAGCCGCCGCCGTCACCTCCGGTTTCTCGGCCAGCAGCGGGTCGGGCGCGTCTTTGCCAAAGAGGCCGGTTTCTTTCACGGCGATGTGCAGTCTTGCCGCCGCCTGATCGAAGTCGGCATTTTTCGCTTGAAGCGCCTCGGTAAAATCATTCGCTTTGTCCGCCAGCTTTTGCAGCTCATCGATGCGCGCTTTGCCGGTGAGTTTCTTCTGTTCCTCAGTCAGGCCAAAACTGGCCACTTTGACCTGGCGTTTTTCCTCACTCTTCAGCTCGGCTTTGTGAGCGTCGTAGTACTTGCCGATCTGCTCATCGCTGATCTCGACGTTCTGAAAATCCTTCGGGTCAAACCGAATGACGCTCGCTTCCATCTTCGAGTAGGCCTGGTCGAAGGCATGCCGCATTTCCGACTCCGGAATGCTCACTCCCACTTCGAGCATTTTTTTTACCCGTTCCAGCGCGATCTGGTCGGCCGCCAGCTCCTCGATCTGCGCCTCAGTGAACCCGAGCGAGCCGAGGACAAGGTCGGCGAAGTTGGTGTAAGCGGCGAGATCGAATCCCTTCTCGCCGTTGAACGCCGGCAGGCTCTTGACCTCCTCCGCGACTTCCTGCGGGGTCGGCTCGATCCCGAAGGCCTCGGCTTCGTGCCGCAACACCATCACATTCCAGGCAAAATCCTCCAAAGCTTCCGCTTCCGTCTGGGCGCCCGTGGTCAGGTAACCAACCAGCTCCCGCATCCCGAGCTGAGCCGCGAGACGGAGCAGGCGCGCTTGGCGCTGCAACTCGAGCTGCGTCACCGGTCGCTGATAGAAGGTGCCGACATTGGCGTCTTCGAGCCGGGCGAAATCGGTCTTGTTCCAGTACCAGGAGAAAGAGATGCAAACCAGAGCCGTGATGATGATCATCAGCGTCTTGTGATGTTTGCGCATGATCGTGATCATAAAAGTGCCTCGGTTGGAGTGGCGGAATTTAGGGTTTGGCTCCCGGCCGGCAAGCGATTTGTTCCTATAGCGGCGGTCTGTGACCGCCGAAATCGACATGGAAGCGGAAGGACTCGACGGTCACAGACCGCCGCTACAGATGATGTCTGTCCGGGTCACTCAACGACTGTCAGCGTCAGATCATTCCCGTCGCCACCTTCGTAGTCGCCTTCAAGAGTATTTTTGCCGACCGTGATTATTCCTCCACCGGCAAGGTTGCTGAAGTTGCCGGAGATCGGTGACGTTGCAGTATCAGAGATGGCAATGATGACGGTGCCGACCGGCAGCAAAGTATTCCCGATGTCGTCAATGGCAATTTGCGCACTCTCAACCGTTACACCGTTCGCGACCACAGCCCCAGCTCGCCCTGTGTCACTGTTTATTTGAACGGCAAAGATAGCGTCGGAAACAAAAGTAGCCCAGCACGGATTGTGAGTATGGCTCGGCCGTCGGTACCGTGCGCAACCTACAAGCTCGCCTGAAGACAAACGCGGTCAGCAACAACACTGTGCGGATGACGGATGGTACTGAGCGGACCGTCCTGAAGTCCAAATCGGGAGAGTTCATGGCTCTTTTTTAACGGCCTTCGGTGTCCTCGTGGCAAGCGGAAACGGAGCGAATCACAATTCACGAATCACGGTATTCGCTTTTGCCTAACGAACTCCTCCACTTCCTCAACGTAGGTGTGGAACGGATCGCCCATGACCAAAAAATCCTGGCTCTCGCAGGCGATTGAATCCCAGTTGATCACGTAGGGCCGCCGCTTTTCCCGCCGGAAAGCCGCGACCGCATGGGCCCGGCCACTCGCCCGCGTGTCGGACGGGGGCACGAGGGTCGCCTCTTTCTGTCTCACGAGATTGTTCCATTCCCCGATCCGTTTCGCCGGCTTGAGTCCGAAAAAGAGGCCGCGTTGCGGATCGATGTTGTGGTATTCGAGGTCGAGGCTTTGCAACCACGGATCGCTCCAGGAAAGATTTTCCGCGGCCATGAATTGTTCGAGCAGCCAGCGTTTGCTGATCCAATCGACGCCTCCGATGAGCGTCTCCGGTTTCTTCGCGAGGGCGTCGAGCGTGTAGCTCCAGCTCTCGAGCAACCAGTCGGTTTCCTCGTCGCGGCCACCGAGATGCTCCCGGGCGAGGGCGTGCAACTGCCATTGCACATCGAGCGCGCCGATCGTCCGGCCATTCTCCAGCTCGACGATCCAGCGGCGGGAGGGATCGCGTGAGAGGCCGCGGGTTGCCTGGACCGCATCGAGGAGCGTAAGGTCGTTAGGCAAAAGGCCCGCCTCGAGCAGGGTAAGGATGCAGGCCGTCGTCCCGATCTTCAACGCGTTGGCAAACGGGCTCATGTTCGAGTCGCCGATGAGCAAATGGAGCCGCCGATATTTTCGATAATCGGCCAGGGGCTCGTCCCGCGCGTTGATGATGGCGCGATTGAATTGCACCCATTGGTAAATGTCGTTGACGATATGGTCCGCCCGCTGGCTCAGCTGGAAGTCGATCGACTCCTCCGTCGTCGGCACTTCGAAATCGAAGGCGAGGGGATTAGCCTGGCCGACCCGGCCGGTTCCTGTAAAAATCTGTCGAGTAGCGAGAAAAGCGAGGAGCGCGCCGAGGGCGGGCGGAGTGAACTGCGCTTCCCGCCGCATGAGGTAATTTTCGTGACAACCGAAAGTCGCGCCGGTGTGATGATCGATGTTGTTCTTGATGAAAGAAACCGAGTCGCCCGCGCCTAACGACTCGAGCGCGGTCTGGAGGAGGCGATCCCCCGCGAGGTCGTAGGCGACAATGTCGCGCAGTTGCCGGCACTCAGGCGAAGCGTACTCGAGATGCCCCATGTCGAGATAAATCCGCCCGCCATTGAGGAGGAAGCCGCCGTTGCCCGGCGGTTCTTCGTAGTCGCGATAATGCAGGTCGACCACGCCGGCGCGCATTTTGCGGAACAGATGATTCTTCACCCGCACCGGCCAGGCGTCACCGTTGGGATAAGCCGCCTCAGCGCTCACCAGGCAGCCATACTCGGTCTCGATCCCTGCGATCCGATCCATCTGGCCGAGCATCCGACACTGCCGGCCCATGGACAAGCGACAAAGCAGGAGCAATTTCCCTGAATGATGACGAACCCATTCCCGGCTCGCAGCCCGGCCGATAAAGTTGGCGGCCTGGTTTATTTTGGCCGGATGCTCGATAAAATCCGCGCCCACGCCAGGGGCGAGCTGCCCGCGGATTGGGTGCCGAACCTGGGGAAAGGATTTGATGGACGCTGTCTCCGTTTCCTGCACCTCGACTATGACGACTTGAAGTCGTGCGTCCTCGGCGAAGGGGGAAGCGATGAGGCGATTCTGGAGTGGGCTTTTCAGCAGGGACGCAAACCGTCCGAAGAAGAGATTGAGATCTGGAATGAATTCATGCGTAAATGCGGTTGGAACGACGAGATCGCCCCGACCCTGGAGCAAAGGAAACGCGAAAGCGGCCTGGAGGATCGCGATGACATCCAGACGATGTTCCAGTACATCGATGCGGATGAAGGGCGCGCCTGAAGCGGGCTCGGGATGACACTTTAGGTTACGGCACCTGCTCGTTGGCCTTGTGCGACGGCGGCGGCGGCGGCTTCTGCCGGTAATCGATCACCCACCAGACCACCACAACCAGAAGCACGACGATTAGGGCCGCGACCAGCATCCGCGCCCGCGAGGGCGCAGGCGGTCCGCCGTGCGTCTCCTGCATGGGCTACTCCGAGAGGGTGTCGATTCGTTCCGCGAGGGCGAAATCGAGATCAGTCAAGCCGCCCTTGCTGTGGGTCGAGAGGACCAGGCGCACCTTGTTGAAGCGAATGTCGATGTCGGGGTGATGCTCCTCTTCCTCGGCCACTTCCGCGACGCTGTTCACGAAATCGATCGCCTCGGTGAAATCGTCGAACTCAAAGGTCCGTTCGAGATGCTTCTTCTCCAGCTCCCATTCCGGAATCTTTTTCAGGCGGTTCTTCAGCTCGTCCGCTTTGATGAGATCGGCCATAACGGCAACACGAGTAACACCCGGTTTTGCTTTTGCAACGGCGAATGCGCGCCCTTTTTCGGCTTCGTTTTTGACCGGTCAAAGTCCGAGAATTCGGCGGAGATTTTTCGCCGAATCGAACACCTCGACCGCGCAGCGACGGGCCGCCCGGACGAGGCGTCTGCCCTCTCGCAAGACCGCGCGCGCCGCCTCGGCCGCCTCCGTTTCATTCGCAACGAAAAACATCCCGCTCTGCGCCGGCAAATACTTCGCGGCGCCGCTGTCCTCCGTGATGACTGGCCGGCCCAGGGCGAGAAAAGCGGCCGCGCGATCGCTGATCCAGCCGGTCCGCCAGCGGACGTCCACGCCCTTGATGGCCGTGAATTCTCCCGAAGCGGATTTCAAATACCTGCGATACCGCGCCGGGGTACGGGCGACCGCGTGCGGGTCCACCAGGCGCCAACCCAAACCTCGCAGTCGGTCCGACTCCGGATCATCCGGTTTGATGTTCATCGCCAGCTCCCAGCGCGCTTCCGGCACCCGCTTCGGAAGATCGAGATACGGCGCGAAAGCCTGCTTTTTCGACAGGTCGGGAAATTCACCCTCCACCTCCACACTCCCGCCCCAATACCATTGACCGATGGTGCTGAACTTTGCGCGCTTCGGAAGCGGCTGCGGTCGGAGAAGCGCGGTATCGACCAGTGGGAAAAACGTGCGCCATCGCAACGACGACTCTGGCAGCCGGCAATCGTCAGCATTGGCGTTGAGCCCAATGGTCCAGAACTCGTGATGATGGCTTTGTCCCAGGTCGAGCTTTGTCATCCAGTAAAAAATTTCGCTCGGGTCGAGGTCGCAGAAGAGACGCCGCTCGAATTCGAGCAACAATGGCGGGCGGATCGAATAGGCGAGATTCAGCAGAACGCTGGGCCCGGCCAGCCGGTCGCGCAGTTCGCGTTTCGACAGACCGATGCACCTTGTCGCCGCGAGATCATGCTCCTCGCGTGGGCTTTCCTGATAGAGAAGGCAATACCGTCCGGCCAGCCCGTGGGCGCGAAGCTGCCGCTGGAAGCTCGCAATGCACGCCCCGTCCCGAACCGGGTCGCCGCTTCCCGGTAGAATCTCAAGCCAGATCGCATCCTGTCGCAGCCGGCGCAGGCCGAGCATCCATTGCAGAGGAACGGAAAAATTGCCGCCACCCTCCAGATACTTTGCCGCAAATCCGCAGCCGACGAAAACGCTCACGCTCCACAATCGCACGAGCTGGACTGGAGGGCTCGGCTCGAAGGACTGTGGACGGCACAGCCCCTCGCCGGTTCAAGATCGAAAAAACGCCGGCTGTTTTCCGAAAAGAAACTGAAAAGGAATCGGGCTCCGTTCAGCCCACGCATTTTCGTTATGAATGGCATTCGGAAAAGCGAGATACAGCAGTTCCCTGCCCGGTTCGTATCCGACCTCTTGCCGAACAGGTTCACAAAGATGCGGCACCAGCGTCATCTCGCGCCAATAGCAGACTTCATCGGCCACCGAGCCGTCCCCGAGTTGGTAGTCAATTCCAGCAGCTGCGATGGGAGAGCGCGCTTCGATCGCGGCCTGAAGGAGCGAAGATTTGAAGGGAAGAACCGTCGCTCCATCGGAGCTGGTCCCTTCCGGGAAGAGTACGACCAGAAGGTCCTCCCGGAGTGCCGACAACGATGCGCCTCACTGCCTGCGCCGCCGCGGTTCGAGAATTGCGTTCCACAAAAATGGTTCCGGCGGCGCGTGCCAGCTAGCCAACGAGCGGCCAGCCACGCACATCGCGTTTCGCCACAATACAGCCGGTCGGAGTGCGCTCAGCGCGATGATGTCGAGGTAACTGAGATGGTTGCAGAGGAGCAAGCCTGACTCGGGCATTACTCCGTGCGTCTTCAGGCGAAGGTTCAGCACCCGGCAGGCAAAACGGCACCACGGATGCAGCCAGCGCGTCACGCGCTCGGAATGGCGATAAGCGGCCCACAGGATCTCGTCCATCATCACGAGCCGTCGCGCATCAGGCAGTCGTGGTCTTTTCCGACTCCGATCTCCTCTCAGGCGTTTTCGTTGCATAAGGGATACACTCGTTAGGCAGCATTAAGCTGTATCGCATCTGAGAGGGCCTCGAAGCTCCGTTCGGCTCCAAGTTGCGCGAGAAAACCGCCGATCAGCGGATCGAGCCGCGTGCCGCCAAAGGGCGTCTCAGCACGGAAGATAAGGCGGGAAGGGTTCGAGGGTGTCCGGCGCCACGCCTCGCGGCACCTCGAGGAACCGGTCCTGGAGAATGCGGTTGGTATCGACGATGACCTTCGAGAAACGCCGAAACCCGACGCCAGGTCACCTGGCCGCCGCTCATCGCGGGTTTCATCTCGAACCCGGCCAGGGCAAAGGCCTCCTTAGCGGCGAAAATCGGGCTCGCGCTCAGTTTGACGGTGCCGCTGGCGCGACCAAACAGGCGCCAGGAGACGAGGGCGGCATCGCCCGCTGCGGGCAACAGCATCTGTTGCTCAATCCACGCGTCAGGTGCGAGCGGCAGGCGGAAATAGGGCCACAACGTGCCATCGTACCGCCCCCGGGCGATTCGGGTGGGGTGGCGGTTCGGAAACAATTTCATACACCTTGCCCCCGATCTCAGCGGAGATCACGAATCCTTCGAGCACCACCTCGGCCCGTCGGAGGTCGGCGCGCGGGCGGGTATGAAGCCCGAAAAAATCGCCGAGCCCTTCCAATAGATGAAATCGCAAATCCAGGTTTAGCATGACCGGTAGGTTTACGAATCAGTCGTCGAGCGGGGTCGCTTCCTTACACAAAGATCCCGCGTTTTGGCAAAGCTGGTTCCGGGCTTGTCGCTATTGACGCCTGCGGCTTCCTCCGCAAAGTACCACCCCCTTCACTGCGCCCGTAGCTCAACTGGATAGAGCATCTGACTACGGATCAGAAGGTTTGAGGTTCGAATCCTCACGGGCGCGCTCTCACGGTGCAATCTCTTATGGGGCTGAGGGTTAGTCGCTCCTCAGTGCAGGAACGAAGTACTGGGCGCCCGAGGAAGGGGCTCGTTAGCGGCCCGGTCGCGTCGGGAACGTTCTGAACCTCAACTTTGCCGGGCTCGCCCGCAGCCGAAGGATCTCCAAGACGAAGGAGACGCGACATAACTCTTATTTGCGTGTCGAATGGTCTAACCAGCTGGCTATTCCTTGGCGTAAAAAGACGACTGTAACTTGGGCGCAACAATCTCCACCTGATTGTAACATTCGCATGACAGGTTAGGCGGATTCTCACGACTTAGGCGAACCGAGTTTTGGCATCTAAATGTAACAAAACGACGCTTGAGGGCTTGGCGCTCAAAAAGATAATGAGCGCCGTGTATCGGTGGAGCATCGCCGACATTTTTGGGCGTTGCTTTGGTCGCCGGCGGAGTCGGTTTACGATTGTCGTGATCTGTAGCGCTATTTCTACAACTACGGTCAAGGGCCTTGCCGAGGCCCAGCCGCCACCATCGGCTTCGCCGGCAAGTCAGCCTTTGATCGGCTCGACTTACATTCGGGAATATCGGGTGCGGGGGGCGCACAAACTAAGTCGGCCCGAAGTGGAGGAGGCAGTCTATCCCTATCTCGGGCCGGGCCGCTCCCCGGCCGATGTCGAGTCTGCGCGGGCGGCCTTGGAAAAGGCTTACAAGGATCGGGGTTACCAGACCGTTGTCGTGCAGGTGCCGTCGCAGAATGGCGCCGGGGGAGTCATCTTTCTCGACGTTGTGGAAAACCGGGTGGGACGGCTCCGGGTTCGCGGGTCGCGTTATTTCTCGCTTTCTCAGATCAAGAAGGAGGCGCCATCTCTGGCCGAAGGGACGGTGCCTAACTTCAACGAGGTGGCACGCGATGTCGTGGCCCTGAATCAGCTCGCGGATCGGCGGGTTACCCCTTCTGTGCGCGCCGGCCTTGTCCCGGGAACGGTCGATATCGACCTTCAGGTGACGGACACCTTTCCATTGCACGGGAGTGCGGAGTTAAACAATCGTTATAGTCCCGGTACCACCCAGCTGCGCCTGAACGGCTCAGTCAGCTACAATAATCTTTGGCAACTGGGACATTCCATCGGTTTCAGCTTTCAAATCGCCCCGGAAAACCTCGATGATGCCAGAGTTTTTTCCGCTTACTATCTCGCGCGAATACCTGGGATCAGCTGGCTAACTCTTCTTCTGCAAGGCACGAAGCAGGATAGTAACGTCTCCACCCTCGGCGGAGCGGCCGTGGCAGGGCGCGGCGAGATTCTCGGCGGCCGCGCGATCGTGACGTTTCCCGCCGGCGATCATTTCTATCACAACCTTTCTCTTGGCGTGGACTACAAGCATTTCGATCAGAACCTGACGGTTTCGGGTC
>Ga0081539_10002496_pt1 | contig 25819 bp, 22 predicted proteins | sample TabmetS4T2R2_FD_71023 | JGI IMG/M metagenome (GOLD analysis project Ga0081539, IMG submission 71023) | Tabebuia heterophylla rhizosphere microbial communities from the University of Puerto Rico - S4T2R2 | ecosystem: Host-associated > Plants > Roots > Rhizosphere ...
CGGTGCTCGTGCCGGCACCACTGCACCCGGCCGCCGCCAGGCACAACACCACACTCGCGAGCACGGCAACGTGCCCGATGGCTCGATTGCTAGGCATGGGCCCCCCACGCGTCGACTTATAATCCCACCGCCCGACACGTCGGTCGGTCGAGTCGCATTATCGCTGAACATCCGAGGATGTCTTCACACGTCTACATCTCCGACATCAAGAACAACACGATCTGGTTCCTCAATCGCGAGGAGGGTCGCCGGCAGGTTGGGCAGCATGGGCGAGAGCGGCGGGCAGTTCTTCGGTCTGCATATGATCGCGACCGATTCGCGCGGCTATATCTATACGGGCGAGGTGTTCGCGGGACAGCGGGTGCAGCGTTTCGTGCCGGCCGATAGTCCCAGAGGCAAGTTGCTCGATCAGCTCGCGCGCCTGCAGTAGTGTGGCGTGCGACCTTCTCCGTAGCTACGTCTTTCCGCGGGTCTGCAGATAAACGATCGACAGCTCGGACCCGTCACCGCGCGGCTTGACGACTACGAGACGGTGGCGCTCTTCGGCGCCGGCGGCAAGTTGAATCGTGCGCGTAGCGCGGCCCGGCCTGCAGTACGGGCGGCGATGACCGAGGCGTCCCGTGAAATTGATATCGCCGTGGCACTCCACCACATCGCCATACACTTGCATCTCGCGCCGATAAAATCCCGCCACCTGCTCCGGCGCATCGTCGCTCACAAAACGTGTGGCGAGAACCTTGACGCCAAAGAAGCGATTGCCCACGTCGACGTCTGCACTGTCTGGTTCCCGCGTGTTCACCAGCGGCCGCGCCCGCGGGTAAACGGGCAAGCCGGTGTCGGCCGTCACGTCGGTTCTGACCTTCACATCGGCGAAAGGCATTGAGATGTCCACCTTCGCCTTTGTCGTGCCGTTTTCCTTGTCGACGCTCACGCGACAGGCGGCAAGCGGCAACACCAAGAGGATGGCGCCGAGAGCAACGATGTCACGCATGAGGCAATCTCCTGACAGGCCCAGGCGGTCCAAACTGCAGGTTGATACGTCCCGCCGTGGCGAACGGTTCCGCTATGGCGCAGAACGGCTGTGCCTGGTCCGTTCAGGTCAATAAGCTTGCAGTTAAGTGACGGCAACAAAGAACCTGCACTGTGGAGGACGGGTGAGCCTGAGCGTCACTGCCTGGAGACTGACGGATCGCAGCGGCACACCGGCCAACTGTGTCATCAGCGAACGTGACGGACGCTGGCACCTGATCGTCCAGCGCGGAGCCGACGTAGTCTTTTCCGAGCGATGCGGGACCGACGATGCGGCGCTGCAGCGCGCCAACGAGATCTGGCAGGTCCTGCGCGATCAGGGATGGACCGAGCCCGTGCATTGACCGACCGCGGTTCAGTAACGTTCGGAGACGCGATCGGGCATCACCACACGCCGACGCGCCGCTGCAGCACGGGCCAGGCGGCGTCCCAGTGCAGCTCGCCGTAATACTGCTCGCGGCGAGCGGACGACTCGTATTCATAGCTCGCCCGATCCTGGCTGTGGATGACTGCCGTTCCGAGCAGCTGATGAGAGAACTCGTGAACGGCGGCGCGTCCGATTCCTTTTCCAATCGCGATGACCATCGCGGATCGATCAGCGTCAGCGGCGTAGGCCACCGCGTTGCTGACGACCATGCGAAAACTGACGGCGCCTTCGCCGCCGAGGCCGGGGACTGACCGCGATTCGGCGGCAGGACCGGGAGTCCAAGGTGCTCGCATGTTCCTCAGCTCCTGCACGACGCGCATGCGATACCTCGCATCGCGATCGGAGGAGAAGCGGATCCGAAGTGGCGCGAAGGCGCGAATCAGTTCACCGCGTGCGACATCCTCGATCGTGCGCAGTTCCTCCGGCGTGATCGGAGCACCGAGGCGACCGACCATCGCTTCGGATGAGCCGTAGCTCACCTTTTCGAACCAGAAGCCCGCGGAGATCACGCGGTCCCGGGCTCCGCACGCCAGTAGCCATGCGCCGGCGGCCGCGAGCATCACGACGGCGAGGGCAACGATCGTCTGGCGCGAAGGACGAGACACGCGCCTCACTATACGGCGTGTGGCGCCTCAGCCGTTCAGCTCGGGATGGACTCGATCCTGCAGAGCAAGGAGAAAAGCAGAAGTGGAAAAGTGGAAAAGTGGAAAAGTTGAAAAGTTGAACAGGTGAAGAGTCGAGAAGCCGAAAAGTGGAGGGACACGATGAAGGGCTCAACAGCAATGGCGATCGCCGCACTCGCGTTGATGCCGACATTCGCGTTGGCGCAGGCGCCCGGATCGAGCACCACGCAACGGCCCGCTGCCAGCAATATCAAACGCGAGGTGACGCTGCAAGGATGCGTGACGCCCGGCGTCGACAAAGGCACCGTGGCTCTGACCCAGGTGACCGAGATCGCGCAGCCGGGCCAGTCGGTGATGCCGTCGGATGCGCACGGTCGCAAAGTCGTCTTCTGGTTGATGCCGGACACCGAACTGGCCAAAAACGTCGGCCGCATGGTGCAGGTGCGTGGGAAGACCGACAAGATCGAGGAGTCGGAGATCGAGCTGAAAGCGGGTCACCAGAAGTCGGGCGGTCTGGTCGCGGAATTCGAAGGGCCGGGCAAGGATGTCAAGCTGCCCAACGAGGTGATCGGGTCGACCATTGGCACGGCGGGGCGGACGACGCCGGAAAAGAACGATATCAAGACGTTTCTGATTCGCGTCAATGTCGACTCCGTGCAAGCGCTGGAAGGAACCTGCCGGTAGAATCACGAATCATAAATCGACGTAGTCTGCTTCGATTGTTTCATTGGGGTTTGCGCCGAGGCGCTCCAGCAGGTCCGCGATGATTGCGGCCTTGTCTTGAGCGTCGCGGCGCGACCACGTTCTGGACTTCACCTCCACGAAATAGGCGTCGCTGGCGCGATTGAGCAGCCGATCGAGGTGCACGTAGAACTGGACACCGCGGTAGGCAACGAGCCAGCGACGCCGATCCTTTTCCACCTCGCGCTCGAGCGTCGGACGGAAGTACTCGCGATAGAACCGCGGCGTGTGCGCGGCGGGCGCGAGAAATCGCGAGCGGAAGAGCAGTACCGACCCGAACGCCGCTTCGCGTGACGGCCCGGTCAACGTCAGCCGCGCGCGCGCGTTGACGACCTTGCCGGCGTCGTCGAGGAATTCGTCTTCGCGGTAACGAAGGCGTCCCTGCTCGGCGTCGTCGAAGAAGAAGTACGTGTCGTACTGGTGATAGTGCACACCGCGAATCACCGTGATGTCGTCGCTGGCGAGGGCGCGCTGAACGGCATCCGCAGAGGGCACACGCGCCTTCACCTGCACCTCGAAGCTTTCCTGTTCGGTGGCGCCGCCGATCGCGATCAGCTTCTGCAGCACACTCTGCTCGCGCTGAATCAAAAAACGATCGATACGCCGCGCCACGTCGGCGGCGGCGCGCTGCAGTTCGTTCTCATCCAGCGTCAACAGCTCCCGATCGCGCATCAGCCACCGCCCGTCACACATCACGTCGACGACGTCGGTCGCCTTGGCCGAGTAGACGATGCGCGAGTAGACGGCGTCGGGATCGCGTTCGAATGGCGGCCACGAATGCGCCTGATCGAGTTGCAGGACGACGAGATCGGCACGCTTGCCGCGCTCGATCGACCCGGTGATGTCGCCGAGGTGCATCGCGCGCGCGCCGAGGCGCGTGCTCATCGCCAGTGCCTGCTTCGCGGGGATCGCGGTCGGATTGCCGCTGATGCCTTTGGCGAGCAGTGCCGCCAGCCGCATCTCTTCGAACATGTCGAGATCATTGTTCGAGGCGCAGCCGTCGGTGCCGATGCCCACGGCGACTCCCAGTTCCAGCATGCGCGCAGCGGGCGCGATGCCCGAGCCGAGCTTCAGGTTGCTCGTCGGGTTGTGCGCGACTCCGGCGCCTGCCGCTTCGAGCGCGCGGATCTCCCCATCGTCGATGTGCACGCAGTGCGCCGCGAGCACGCGGGCATCGAACAGACGATTCTTCTTCACCCATGGAATGACGGGCATTCCATGCTCCTGCCGCGACTGTTCGACTTCGAAGGTTGTCTCGGCCAGGTGCGTGTGCAGCGGCACGTCGAATTCCGCGGCCATTTCCGCACAGGCGCGAAGGATCTCTACGGTGCACGTGTATGGCGCGTGCGGTGCGGGTGCCGGGACGACGAGCGGATGTCCCTTCCAGCGCTCGATGAATCGCCGCGCCAGCGCCAGCGAGTCTTCGTAGCTGGCGGCGTCGGGCGACGGAAACTTGAGGACCGTCTGACCGCAGAGCGCGCGCACGCCAGCCTCGGCGGCCCCTTCCGCCACTGAGTCTTCGAAGTAATACATATCGGCAAAGCAGGTCGTACCCGAGCGAATCATCTCGGCGCAGGCGAGCTTGGTCCCGAGCGCAACGAATTCGGGACGGACGAACTCGCGTTCGACCGGCATCATGTAGCCGAGCAGCCAGACGTCGAGGCGGAGGTCATCGGCGAGCCCCCGCAGCAACGTCATCGGTGCATGCGTGTGTGCGTTCACGAGGCCGGGCATGACGATGCGACCGCGGCAATCGATGGACTCGCGTGCGGTGTACTTGGCGGCGATGTCGCCGACGTCGAGGATGCGTTCGTTGTCGATGGCAACCGCGCCTGAGGGAAACGACGTGAACTGTTCGTCAATCGTCAGAACATGAGCATTGGTCAGCAGGAGATCGCAGGTAGTGGCCATCTCAACCACTATGTTCGCACCTGAGCACTAGATCGCGCACGGCACATTTCCTGCCATCAGAAAGCTAGAGGAGGAAGTGACCATGGTGCGAGCAGCAGCGCTTGTCGGCTTTCTCGTGCTAGCTCCAGCGCTCGCGTCCGCTCAGCAGCCGTGCACCAGCGACGCACGTCAGGTGGTCGAGGCCATCTACCAGCAGGTGCTCGAGCGTGAACCGGATGCAGGGGCGCAGGGTTGGATCCAGCGTCTGGCCAACGGCAGTACCAGCGTCCGCGATCTCGTCCGCGAGATTGCGAAATCCGACGAGCATGTCCAGCGATTTCTCTCTACGGCACAACGCGATGAGCAGCAGCAGGCCGTCACGTATCTCTATCGTCACGTGCTCGGCAGGCAGCCCGATCCGAGCGGCATGAACACGTATCTCAACATCGTCAACTCGCGCGGTGTTCAGGCGGCCGTGGACTCGTTGATGTCGTCGGCTGAATACCAACAGAACTTCGGCAACAACGTGGTGCCGGGGAAGAACGTTCGCTACTGCGCCCCGGGCGAGGCGTCGCCGGCGCAGGTTGGCACCACCGGTTCGACCACGGCGATGCGGTTCCGCGGCATGGACGCGAACAACGACGGCCGCATCACCCGTGACGAGTGGCGGGGGAGCGAGCAGTCCTTCCGCGTCCATGACTGGAATAACGACGGCGTTCTGTCGGGCGACGAAGTGCGATCCGATGGACGTCGCGCGGTTCGATCGGAAGACCGGGATTTCTCGCCGGATAACAACCAGTTCCTCAACTGGAGCGAGGAAGGGTTCCGCAGTCTCGACCGCAACCGCGATGGCGTGATCTCCAGCCGCGAGTGGACCTACGACACCGAGTCGTTCTACCGCGCCGATCGGAACCGTGACGGAGTTCTGAGCCGGCAGGAATTCCTGTCAACCGACATGGACGACGATCGTGATGATCGGTTCGCCTATCTCGACGCCAATCGCAACGGCCGCATCGAGCGCAACGAATGGCACGGCAGCGCCGATGCGTTCGACTGGCTCGATCGCAACCGCGACGGCGTCCTGAGCCGTGCGGAAATGGCCGGCGAGGGCACGCGTGCCCAGGACCAATTCAGGAGTCTGGACGTCGACGGTGACGGTCGCATCGACCGGGACGAGTGGCACTGGTCGCGACGCAGCTTCGACCAGCGTGACGCCAACGGCGACGGCTTCCTGACCCGGCGTGAGTTCGAGACCGGCGGCGCCGTACCGACTACTGGACGCTAGACGCAGTTTCCGGTTCCGGTCCCGGTTCCGAGTTCCAGGGGTTCTCGGTTCCGGGTTCCGGGCGGTTCCTGGTTCCAAGTTCCTTGTTCGCGTGCGACGGGGCGATGGAGCCTGGAACCGAATGAACGTCAGAATCCGGAATCGGGGAACTCCCCGCAACACGAACTGGGACTAGGAACCACGGACCCGGGACCTGGTACAAGGAACCCGGAACGTCACGATCTTCCATCCAACAGCTGCGCTTTGACCATCTTTGCGCGTTTTTGCTCGCCAACTGGGCGTGTCGCGTTGTACACTCCGCGCACCTGTACGTGCACACGGCGATATGCACGCACGCCTCACGACCTCCTCGTCGCTCCCGGACGGCACCGTTTCGGCGCGGTTTGCGCCGCGTCACGATATCCCCGCGACGACCACCTCTCTAGAAGGACGGCATTATGAGCTGCACCGAGCACAGCCTGATGACCCCCGCAGTTCCGACAATTCCGCTGCGGACCCGAGACGCTATCGAAGCGGAGATTCAGCGCCGCGTGGAGGCCGAGCGCGCACGGCTGCAGGCGCGCCTGGTTGCGCAGCAGCCGCGTGAACAGTTTCAGCGGCCCGTCGAGCGTGCCTTCACCGCTGCCGAACGCGACAAAGTGACCATCCTCTTTGGTGGTCTCACGTCAAAGCACGAATGGCTGATCAAATCGGTCTTCCAGTCGGCGGGCTACAAGGTGGAGGTGTTGCCGACGCCCGACGTGGCGGCCTTTCAGATCGGCAAGGAGTTTGGCAACAACGGTCAGTGCAACCCGACCTACTTCACCGTCGGCCATCTGATCAAATACCTGCAGTATCTGGAGACACAGGGACTGTCGCGCCAGGAGATCGTCGACAACTACGTGTTCTTTACCGCCGGTTCATGCGGCCCGTGTCGGTTCGGCATGTATGAGGCGGAGTACCGCCTGGCGGTCGAGAACTCCGGGTTCAGCGGCTTCCGTGTCCTGCTGTTCCAGCAGACCGACGGCATCAAGGCGGCATCTGGCGAGCCGGGCCTCAAGTTCACCGTGGATTTCGGCATGGGCGCCTTCAACGCGCTCAATTGCGGCGACATCCTCAACGACATCGCCTACCAGATCCGGCCGTTCGAGACGCACGCCGGCGAGACCGATCGCGTCATGAACGAGGTGATGGAGAACCTCACCTCGTCGCTCCGGGATCGCAAGAAATACGAAATCGAGGAGCACGTGCCGGAATGGTTCGGCAAGGCGATCAACAAGAAGAAGGCGGTCCGCGACACGTTCCAGATCCTCGGCAAGATTCACGATCACCTCTACGGCCCGCAGACGATGGGCGCATTCGCCGACGCGCGCGACCGCATCGGCGCGATCGAGGTCGATCGTCTGCGCGTGAAGCCGGTGGTCAAGGTGACCGGCGAGTTCTGGGCGCAGACCACCGAAGGCGACGGCAACTTCCGCATGTTCAGCTTCCTCGAACGCGAGGGCGCGCAGGTGATGGTCGAGCCGATCGGCACCTGGATCATGTACATGCTGTGGCTCGCCAAGGCGCAGCGGATCGACCGCAAGGACATCGACTACCCGAAGCCGAAGTGGCATGACGCCAAGGGCTGGGCGATGCGCGAGCTGAAGTTCCAGGGCAAGGTGGCGGGCTTCACGTTCGGCAACTGGTTCTGGAATCACCAGTACCGCCGCGTGATCAAGCATCTGGGCGGGATTGGGCATCCGCTGGCCAACCTCGAGGATCTCGCCGCGCATGCCGCGCCGTACTACAACATCTTCGCGCGCGGTGGCGAAGGGCACATGGAAGTGGCCAAGAACATCTACTACACCGTGAACAAGAAGGCTCACATGGTCCTGAGCCTGAAGCCGTTCGGCTGTATGCCGTCATCGCAGTCCGACGGCGTCCAGTCGGCCGTGATGAATCACTTCAAGGACATGATCTTCCTGCCGATCGAGACCTCCGGCGAAGGCGAGATCAATGCGCACAGCCGCGTGCAGATGGCGCTTGGCGAGGCCAAGGCCAAGGCGCGCAACGAGTTCGTGCAGGCGCTGGCGTCGACCGGCAAGTCGCTTGACGCCATCCGCGCCTTCGTGGACAAGAACCCGGTGCTGAAGCGGCCGTTCTATCACGTGCCGCATCGCGAGGGTATGACCGGGACGGCGGCGCAGTTCGTCCTGCACGTCAGCGACGTGATGGATGGGCGCGCCCGCCTGGGCCGCGTGCCCGGACCAACGGCCCGCGGTCGCAGTATGGTCGCCGTGCCCACGGCAGCGGCATAGGTCCGCGCGGACCTGCCCGCCTTCGCTGAAGGCTGCGGCGGGCCGCGCCACCGATTTGTAGGGCGAGCCACGACAACCCCATCGCAGGCGCGATGGGGACCCGGTCTTCGGCTCGCCACTGCCGGACCTGACAAGGCCCGGCCTCCCGGAGGGGCGACTGTGAGCAGCGCGAACTATCTCATTGGCATGGACGTGGGGTCGACGACGGTCAAGGCCGTCGCCGTCGATGTAGACACCGATCAGATCGTCTGGTCCGACTACCAGCGGCACGAGACCAAGCAGCCGGAAAAGACGCTCGAGTTCCTGCTGCGGATCGAGAAAGAGCTGCAGCTCAACGCCGACAACGCCCGCATCTTCTTCACCGGCTCGGGCGGCGGTGCGCTCGCACCGCTGGTGGGCGGCAAGTTCGTCCAGGAAGTCACGGCCGTCTCGCTGGCGGTCGAGAAGCTCCATCCGGAAGTGAACTCGGTCGTCGAGCTCGGTGGTCAGGACGCCAAGATCATCGTCTTCAAGGAGGATCCCGAGAGCGGACGCAAGAAGAAAATCCCGTCGATGAACGACAAGTGTGCCGGCGGCACCGGTGCGGTCATCGACAAGATCAACGCGAAGCTGCGCATCCCAGTCGACGAACTGTGCGAGCAGGGCTATCTCGGAATCAAGCTGCACAAAGTCGCCGGCAAGTGCGGCGTCTTCGCCGAAACCGACATCAACGGGCTGCAGAAGGAAGGCACACCAACCGACGAGTTGATGGCGTCGCTCTTCGACGCGATCGTCCTGCAGAACCTCACCGTGCTGACGCGCGGCCACACACTGCGTCCGCACGTGCTGCTGCTCGGCGGACCGAACACGTTCATCCGCGGCATGCGCGAAGCGTGGCAGCACAGCATCCCGAAGACCTGGAAGGAGCGCGGCGTGGAGATCCCGGCCGGCGAATCTCCGGAATCGCTCATCAAGGTCCCGGCCAACGCCCAGTACTTCGCGGCCATTGGCGCCGTGCAGTTCGCGCGCGATGAAGAGAACACGGTTGGTCGCTACCTGGGGACCGCCGGCCTGGAGCACTACATCACCAAGGGACGCGAAGCCGAGAAAGCGGCGTCAGGCGGCAAGGGGCTGAGCGAGACCGAGGAAGAACTGCGCGCGTTCCGCGATGCATTCAAGCCCAAGCCGTTCACGCCGGCGTCGTTCAACCGGGGTGAGGTCGTTCGCGGCTTCGTCGGGGTGGACGGCGGCTCGACGTCGACAAAGGCCGTCCTGATGTCGATGGACGGCGACATTCTGTGCAAGGTCTATCAACTGTCGAAGGGCAATCCGATCCAGGACACCATCGACATGTTCGACGGCCTGCGGGGGCAGGTCGAGCAGGCGGGTGCTCGCCTCGAAGTGCTCGGCGTCGGCACCACGGGCTACGCGAAGGACGTGCTCAAGGACGTGCTGCAGGCCGATGCCGCGCTCGTCGAAACGGTGGCGCATACCGAATCTGCCGTGCGCTTCTACAAGGACCCGCACGTCATCGTCGACGTCGGCGGTCAGGACATCAAGCTGATCGTCCTCAAGGATGGCCGCGTCAAGGACTTCAAGCTGAACACGCAGTGTTCGGCGGGCAACGGCTATTTCCTGCAGTCGACCGCTGAAGGCTTCGGTATTCCGGTGAAGGAGTTTGCCGACAAGGCGTTCGCAGCGGAAGCGATGCCGATCTTCGGTTACGGCTGCGCGGTGTTCATGCAGTCCGACATCGTGAACTTCCAGCGACAGGGCTGGGCACCCGAGGAGATCCTCGCGGGGCTGGCGGCGGTGCTGCCGAAGAACATCTTCCTCTACGTCGCCAGCATTCCGAACCTGGCCAAGCTCGGCTCGCGATTCATCCTGCAGGGCGGCACGCAGCACAACCTTGCGGCGGTGAAGGCGGAAGTCGATTTCATCCGCTCGAACTTCCGCGGCGCCGGCATCGAACCCGAGATCATCGTCCACGAGCACTGTGGCGAATCGGGCGCGATCGGCGCGGCAGTCGAAGCGATGCGCCTGTACAAAGGCGGTCATCGCACGACCTTCATCGGCCTCGAGGCGGTGCGGAAGATCAGCTATCGGACGACTCGCAACGAGGCGACCCGCTGCAACTTCTGCAAGAACAACTGCCTGCGCACCTTCATCGACATCAAGATGCCGGACGCGCCGCCGCAGCCGGTGGCGCAGGTGGCGCCGGTCAAGTTCATCTCCAAGGTTGCGAAAGGGGACGATGAGCGCCGGCTGATCATCGCCACGTGCGAGAAGGGCAGCGTCGAGGACGTCAACGAGATGCGCGGCATCAAGGCCGGCATCGACGAGATGAAAAAGTCGAACCCCAACTTCGTCGAGATCGCCGCGAAGGAACCGTTCCGGACGCGCGGGACGGCGAGTGTTGCCGACCCGAAGCCGCAGCGGCTCTGGACGAAGGCGGCGCGGGAACGCGCGGCGGCGATGGATCGCCGCGCCAGCATCCGCATCGGCATGCCGCGCGTGCTGAACATGTACACCTACGCGCCGTTCTTCAACGGCTATTTCGAGAGCCTCGGCGTGCAGGGCGGCAACCTGGTCTACTCGGACTACACGACCGGCGAGCTGTATCGAGACGGCGCGGGCCGTGGGGCGATCGATCCCTGCTTCCCGGCGAAGATCGGCATTGCCCACGTGCACAACCTGCTGACGGTCAAGCACGCGAAGAAGAAGCTCGATTACATCTTCTTCCCGATGGTCGACGTCCTGCACACGAACCTGAAGTACCTGCAGGGCTCCAACGCGTGTCCAACAGTGACGGTGACGCCGGAAACGGCGAAGGCCGCGTTCATCAAGGAAGGCGACGTGTTCGCGCAGAATGGCATTCGCTATCTCTGCCCGATGATGAACTTTGCGGATCGTCCGCTGCTCGCCAAACAGTTGTTCGAGACGTGGGGTGAGATCCTGGGCCTGTCGGAGGAGGAGAACAAGCGCGCGATCGAGGCGGGCTTCACCGAACTGCTGGCCTACGAGGACGACATCCAGAAACGTGCGCGCGAAGTGATTGACCAGCTCGAACGTGAGAAGCGCGTCGGCATCGTCGTGCTCGGGCGGCCGTATCATCACGACCCGGGGTTGAATCACGAGATCCTCGAGGAATTCCAGAAGCTCGGATACCCGGTGTTTTCGCAGAGTACGTTGCCGTTCGATGAGGATCTCCTCGAGCGTCTGTTCGGTGATGAAGTTCGCGCCGGCGTGATTCGCGACCCGCTCGAGATTCAGGATGTGTGGAAGAACAGCTATTCCGCCAACACGAACATCAAGGTGTGGGCGGCGAAGTTCACCGCGCGTCACCCGAACCTGGTAGCGCTCGAGCTCTCCAGCTTCAAGTGCGGCCACGACGCTCCGATCTATTCCGTGATCGAAGGGATCATCGAGAAGTCAGGCACGCCGTATTTCTCGTTCAAGGACATCGACGAGAACAAGCCGAGCGGCTCGATCAAAATCCGCGTCGAGACGATTCACTACTTCCTCAAGCGCTACATCGAGGACATGCAGACGAATCCGATCTCGACCGAGGACATCGATCGGCAGATCGCCGAGTACGAGCAGAAGCTGCGCGAGCAGATGCTACTCGAAGCGGAGCTGGCGGCCGTCGCGCAGAAACATCAGGAGATGGCCGACGAGATGAAGGTCGCCGGCAAGATGCTGCCGCTACTCAATCAGCACGATCACGCGCCCCTGTCGCACGTGGGAGCGTGAGGTGGACGCGGCGAGCTTCCGCGACGCGCAACGAATCGTCGCGGATTATCTGAAGGTCGTGGAAGCGCACGCGGCCCAGGAGGTCTATCCTGGGTCGCTGCGCGATCTGCCGCACTCCAAGGAAATCATCCGGACCGCGTTCAGGACGGCGATGGACGCCCTGGTCACCACCGGCCAGCTCACGCCGGAGTTGCGCGATTACCTCGAAGTCGGGTATGTCTCTCTCGCCGACTACGTGGACGATGAAGTCGTGACGCTGATGCGCGAGTACCGCCAGGCGGGCGAGGAGCTGGCGGAAGACAAGCGTCTGGTGAAGGAAAAACTCACGACCGACGCGTGGCAGCGCGTGTCGGAGCAAAGCCGCCTGGCCGGTGAGCTCGCACGAAACATCAGCGAGGAGGCCGACCGGTTGCGGGAGGAATTCAGGTCGTGGCAGTCGGGTGCCACGGAGGTAGCTGGGTAGCTGGGTGGCTACGTAGCTAGGTAGCTGGGAACCACGAAGGGCTGACGCCCTTCACGAAGAGCACAAAGCAAATCTGATCTTCGTGATCTTCGTGCCTGTCGCGCAGCGACCTTCGTGGTTATCGGAGGACTTGCGACATGTCGACGTATATTCCCCTTGCCCTCTCTCAGGCCGACCTGACGGGGGGCACGCGCGTCCCGTTTGTGCCGCCCCATGGCGGCGAGAAGTTCCCCGAGCCGGTGTTCCCGCAGAAACCGGAGCTGCTGACCGAGGCAGCCCTGCCCGGAGACGGCGAGCGCCACTGGACGCCATCGCAGATCTGGCACACCTTTCACGGCTGGGCGGTTCCCTATTTCAAGTCGCGCCTCCTGCCCGGCGACCTGCATCCGATCGTCGCGTATCTGTTCACCGAGTACAAGTGCAACCTCGATTGCCATTACTGCTACTCCTACGACAACCGGGTGAAGGGGATCAGCGAAGAAGTCGCCAAGGCGGCGATCGATTGGCTGCACGACGGCACCTGCCGCGTGCTGGCGCTGATGGGCGGTGAAGTGATGCTGCGCCCCAAGCTCGTTCACAAGATCGTGTACTACGCGCGCAAGAAGGGGTTCTTCATCTACATCCCGACCAACGGGCGGCTGCTCACGCCGGAGTGGATCAACAAGCTGGGCGACGCCGGCGTATCGACGTTCAATCTGGCCGTCGACGCCGTCGACGAGAAACCCGGACTTCCCAAGGCGCTCAATCCGATTCGCAAGCAGTTCGAGCACCTGGTGAAGATGCAGTACCGCTACGGCTACACGGTGTTCTTCAATATCAACATCTGCCGCAACAATCTCGACGACGTGAAGCAGCTGACCGAGATCGCGCACGAGTACAAGATCTCGACCGACTACCACATCAACGAGATGCCGCTCATCGATCAGCCGCATTTCACGCACCTCCACGACAACCCGACCTACATCCAGCCGGAAGATCGGCCGAAGGTCGCTGAAGTCCTGGACTGGCTGATCGAGAAGCAGAAGTCCGGCTATACGATGACCAACTCCACTCACCGGCTGCGTGAGATGAAGGACTTCATGCGCGAGGACCTCGAGCCATGGAACTGCCGCGCGGGCCAGAACACGATCATCATCCGCGTCGACGGCACGCTGGCGCCCTGCTTCCCGATGTACTCCGCGACGCACGACTGGGGCGTCGTCGCCTCACCGAAGTTCGAGCGGAAGCAGCTCAATGAGATGAAGAGCGATTGTCAGAAGCATTGCTTCTCGACGCTCAACCACATCGTCGGCTGGTGCTACAACGACAAGCGGGTGCTCGGATTTATCGCCAAGCAGGCCAGGCACGGCTTCCAGGGGGTGCGCGGTCAGGTCGGGGAGGATTTCTAATCGCCGCGGTCATCACCCTTAACGAACCACGGAGGCACGGGGGCACAGAGGATTTTTTCGATCTTCTGTGCCTTTTTGTTTTGGCGCGGCTGCGGCACGACCGGTGGGTCTCGGCTTCGACTGTAGCCTTGCTGAAAAGCGCATAGACTGACGGCTCATGTCGAAGACCCGGATGATCGAGGCCGTCAAAGAGCTGGATGTCGATGCAGTCCGCGATCTCCTCGCCGCGGCGCCCGATCTGCTGCGCGTGACCGACCGCAGAGGGTTCAACCTGCTGCACCTCGCCTGCTCCGTCCCCTGCGCTGACCTTGGAATCGCGGAATCGCGTGCGGCGAAGATGGTCAGCCTGCTGCTCGACCGCGGACTCGATGTCGAGTCGACGCTGCCGCCGGAGCAGGAGCGCTGCACCGCGCTGTTCTTCGCCGTCGCTCGCGGACGAAACGCCACGCTGATCAAGCTGCTGCTCAAACGCGGCGCCAAGGTGCAGAATGCCCCCGCGGCGGATTATTCGCAGCTGCGTGGTACGACGACGTCGGCAACCTCGATCTGCTCGTCAAAGCGGGCGCGAAGGTCGACGTGGTCGTCGGCATGACGCCGTTTCTCGCCGCATGGACGTGGAAGAAATTCGGCGCTGCGCGCTTACTGGCGAAGCAAGGGGCAGACGTGAACTTTGCGGAGCCGACGTCGGGCCGGACGGCACTGCACTACGGGGTCGAGAAGGAATTCGATCCGGCGCAGCTGGCGTGGCTGGTCGATCATGGCGCGTCGCCCGACATCAAGGACAAGAGCGGTGTCTCTGCCCGCGAGCGCGCGTCGCGCAAGCGCGACGCGCGATGGCTCGACGCGCTTGGATGAAGGCTCCCGTCAGCAGAGCGGTGGTGACATGCGCTCGCAAGGCGCGCCAGGCGGTCGCCAGCACGAACTGACGATGAATATGGCCGTTGGACGGTTCCCGCGTGGCAGCGTCGTTCACCCGCAACAAACCACGGAGCCACGCAGAAGCCTCGCTAATTTGTCTTCGCTGCGGCGTCGGCCGGCTCAATCTTCAGCAACGCTGAATCGTTCTCCTCGGTAAGGACGTAGAGCAACCCGTCCGGACCCTGACGGACATCGCGCATGCGTTGATGCAGATCGCGGAGCAGCGCTTCTTCGCGCAGCAGCTCCCATTTCTCGTCGAAGACGAGCCGCTTCAACTGACCGGTGGGTGAGAACTCGCCTTCGCGCAGGCCGCCGACGAACAGGTTGCGCTTCCAATTGGGCAGTTTGTCGCCCATGTAGAACGCCGTTCCTGACGGCGAGATCGCCGGTGTCCAGAACCAGATCGGCTCCTCGAACCCGCGACCCTTGTGGTCGGAGTCGAATCGCGGCCCCAGATAATTGCGCCCGTAGCTCACCACCGGCCAGCCGTAGTTCCTGCCGGCGTGAACGATGTTCACCTCGTCGCCGCCGTTGGGACCGATCTCCGTGACCCAGAGATCCTTCGTCTCGGGATTCGTTGCCATGCCGAGCACGTTACGGAAGCCGAGCGCCCAGACATATGGCTTGGCGTCCTTCTGACCGACGAACGGATTATCAGTCGGCACGCTCCCATCGTCGCGCATGCGGATGATTTTCCCGGCGTAATCGTCCTTGTGCTGCGCGCGCATCAGACTCGCGTCTGGACCGGTACCAGGATTTCCGATCGACATGTAAAGCGTGCCATCGGGTCCGAACAGGAGCCGACTCACCTCGGTATCGACGTCGTCGGACAGGAAAATCTCCTTGATGTCGGTCAGCGTGTTGCCAGTCCACGTACCGCGACCGACGGCGTTGCTCGCCAGGTTGTTGCCGATTGGTTTGTGATAGGCGAAGTAGACCCAGTGGTTCTGCGCGAAGTCCGGGTGCAGCGCGAGATCCATCATGCCCGCTTCGGTGCCGCGGTAGATCATCGGCGGCAGGCCCTCGATCGGCTTCGGGTCCAGCGTGCCATTGCGGATCACGCGCAGTTTGCCGACGCGCTCCGTGACCAGGATGGCGCCGTCAGGAAGAAACGCGAACGCGTAGGGATGCGAGATGCCGCGAGCGACAACGGACACACGGATGTCGGCCTCGGTGGTGTGAAACGTCCATGGGCCGTCGCCAAGCGGCGGCGAGGGAAGCAGCCGCGGCCCGCGCGGGATCGTGATGCCAAGGTTGCGAGAAGTGGGATAGGGGTACGTCTTCTGCTGAGCCATGCCCACTGCCGCCGACACGAGCATCGCCAGCGACACCACTGCAATCACGTTCTTCATGCGTGAGTTCTCCCGGTTCAGAAACTATATCAGGGGGACGTATACTCGCAGGAACATGCGCACACGCCTTCTCTTTATCGCTGCTTTGATGACCGGCAGCTCGACGCTGGTTCCGGCGGCCATTCAAGATCCCGTACGAACCGGTGCAGGGCTGATCTCGGGAACGACGCAGGAGGGTGTGCGTGCTTACAAGGGAATTCCTTTCGCGGCTCCGCCTGTAGGGGCACTGCGTTGGAAGGACCCGCAGCCGGTCGCGAAATGGGAGGGCGTACGAAAGGCAGATCAATACGGGAACGTCTGCGTCCAGCCGCATCAGCCCAATCGCAAACCGAACAACGTGTCGGTGGACTTGCCGGACTCGCCGAAGATGAGCGAGGACTGCCTGTATTTGAACGTCTGGACCGACGCCAAGTCGGCGTCCGAGAAGCGCCCGGTGATGGTGTGGATCTTCGGTGGTGCCTATACGGAAGGCGCCGGCTCGAGCCCGCACAACGAAGGCTGGCCACTGGCAAAAAAGGGTGCCGTTGTCGTCACGCTCAACTATCGCCTGGGACCGTTCGGATTCCTGTCGCATCCCGAGTTGGACAAGGAATCGGATCACAACGCGTCTGGCAACCAGGCTGTGGGCGACTGCATTGCCGCGTTGCGTTGGGTGCAGAGCAACATCGCGGCGTTCGGCGGCGACCCGAAGAACGTCACGATCTTCGGTGAGTCGGCAGGGTCGGCGCTGTCGGCGGGGTTGGTGGGAACACCAATGGCTCGCGGTCTCTTTCAGCGGGCGATCTCCGAGAGCGGTGCGTGGATGGGATTGAGCATGGCTCCGATGCGCACGCGCGAACAGGCAGAGCAACCGGTGCCGGGTCGCGGCGGCGCAGCACCGGCGCCCATTCCGTCGCTGGCGACCTTGCGCGCGATGTCGACCGAGGACGTCTCGCGGACGGTTCGCGGCGCCGGCATGATCGCCGACGGCTACTGGATTCCGGAGGACGAATCGATCACGTTTGCCGAGGGCCGGCAGAACCCCGTCGACATCCTCATCGGATCGAACAAGGATGAAGGTGCGTTCGCGCGCCAGGGTCCGACGGCGCAGCAGTGGGTCCAGCGCGTGCGAGCGACATGGGGCGATCTGGCGGACGAATATCTGAAGCTGTATCCGGCCGGCAGCGACGCAGAAGCGGCGGCGTCCTCCGAGATGGCATTCCGCGACGACATGTACTGGCACATGCGCACCTACGCTATCGCGCAGGCACGCCTCGGCAAGAAGGTCTGGCAGTACTTCTTCACCTACGAACCACCGCCGATGGCGGGCATGCCGAACATGCGCGCGGTGCACACCGCGGAGATTCCGTACGTCTTCAACAACCTGAAGGCGCCGCGGGTCTATCCCGACGACAGCGATCCCGAGGTGGTATCGAAATCCAGGAGCGACATCGACTTCGCAGATCAAGTGTCGTCGTATTGGGTGAACTTCGCGCGCAGCGGCGATCCCAATGGCAAGGGGCTGCCGAAGTGGCCACAGTTCAAGGACAAGGCCACGGGCAAGGCGATGATCCTGGGTCCAGCCGTCGAGCCGCCGGATGCCGCTCGCATGGCGATGTACGACAAGCGATACGAACGTCTGATGGCGACGCTGAAGAAACCAACCGGAACTCGCTGACCTTTTACGCATCATGCGCGCCTTCGTTGCCGCTTGTCTCGTGCTCGCTGCGCTCAGGGTCGTGGCTGCCGCGGATCCGCCCGCGCAAACGGCCGCGCGCTATCTGGTGCAGGATTCATTGAACGTCTTCCGTCGCTTCAATGGCGACGGCGCGAAGACGCTCTCGTTCTACGGCGATGTGCTGGGACTCGGCGTCCTCAACGCGATCGGCGGCGTCTCGCGATTCGAGGTCGGCACGTCGCAACTGAAGTTCACTCGCGCGTCGGCGAACGCGCATTTCACTCGTGGCGCCATCGACGACGCGGCCGGTGTCAGGCTGTGGACGATCTGGTTTCCCGACGAAGCGGCGCTGACGAAGCGATTCACCGATCATCACTATCCGGCGCCGCGTTTCAAGACGATCGACGGCGTCCGAAGTGCGCTGGTCAGCGATCCGGATGGCGAATGGGTTCAGCTCGTGATTGCCGCGAACGCGCCGCAGGAAACGTATGCGCGTCTGGAGGTCGGCGTGGCAGCCACCGATCTCGACAAGAGCCGCGATTTCTATCGAACGTTCGTCGGACTCGATGAGTTGCCGCCGATGAAGGATGCGGTACTCGGGAAAACCAAGTACCCGTTCCGTCATGGGTCCACGACCATCAGCCTCTGGGCGGCACCGGGTCGCGTGCCACAGAATCCCTCGTTAGCGGGTATTCAGTACGTGGTCAACGACGTCGACGCGGTGAATGCGCTCGCTGAGTCGCGACACATCGCGGTGGAGCAACCGCTCCGCGAATCGCTGCCGGGGCTGCGGACCGTATGGCTGCGGGATCCTGACGGCGTGACCAACTACTTCGCGCAAATCCTTTCACGCCGGTCGCCTACGACGCGCTGAGTCGCGCCAGTGCGTGGGCGAGCACCTCGACGCCCTTGCCAATCGCCGCTGGTGATGCGTACTCGTCCGGCCGGTGGCTAACGCCGTTGCGGCAGGGAATAAAGATCATACCGGTCGGCGCGACGCGAGACATGAACAGCGTGTCGTGATACGCGCGCGAAATCATGCGGATGTATGACAGCTGTCGCTCTTTACAGGCGTCTGTGATGGCGTCGAGGATTACCGGGGCACAGCGCGCCGGCGCATCGGCATGGAGCTGTTCGATCTGAACCTCGAGCCCGCGTCGAGTGGCGCTCTGGTGGCAGGCGTCGATGATCTGTGCGAGGACAGCATCGCGGCGCGCCTGATCGATGTCTCGGACGTCGATGTCCAACCGCGCACGACTGGGAATGCTGTTGACCGCTCCGGGAAACAGCTCGCACGCGCCGACGGTCGCGACGGTGTCGACGGCGCCGGTACCTTTCGCGGCCGCCTCGGTCGCCAGCGCAATTTCAGCAGCGGCAAGGAATGCGTCGTGGCGATCCGCCATCAACACCGCGCCAGCATGCCCGCCCACACCCTGGATGACGACGCGAAGTGTCGCCGGTGCGGCGATGGCTTCGACGATGCCGATATCGTGCCCTCCGCGCTCGAGCAGTGGCCCTTGCTCGATGTGCAGCTCGAGGAACGCCGCGTACGCATCCGCTGCCAGCCGCACATTGGCAAGAGAGCCCGTGAAACCAGCACGTTCACGCCATTGGTCCAGCGTGACCCCTTCGCGATCGCGGAGCCGCTGTCCTGGGGAGGTATCGAGAGTGCCTGTGAGCAGTCTGCTGCCGAGGCATCCGATTCCGAATCGAGTCGGCTCCTCGGCAGTGAAAATGACGAGCTCGATCGCGCGATGCGGCCGGAATCCCGCACGGGCGAGCGCGCGAATGGCTTCGAGACCACCGAGTACGCCGACGGTGCCGTCGTAAGCGCCGGCGTTGGGGATGGCGTCGATGTGCGAGCCGGTGCCCACGGCAGCGAGCATCGGGTCGGAGCCGGTCCATCGCGCGAACGTGTTGCCGACAGCGTCTTCGCGGATCGCAAGACCTGCGGCCTCACAGCGCTGTTTCAGCCACGCACGCGCGCGCAGGTCGGTCTCGCTGAACACGATACGCGTGACGGCCGGGGCCGGCGCATCAGAGATCGACGCGAGCGTGTGGAGCTCGCGTGTCAGCGTGTCGACGTCGATCGACAGCCCGTCCACGGGCGGCGTCACTGGTTGCATCGTCGCGTGTCGTCCGCGCCGAACGTCGGCGCTCAGGTCTGCTGTCGCGGATGCCGATCCCAATCCTTGTAGATCAGGTACTTCGCGGGCGTCTTGCCAATCGCGCCGAACCATTGCGGGCAATAGGGCGCCATCCAGATGAAGTCGCCCTCCTTGACCGGATACCAGCTGTCGCCAAGGCGGTAGATGCCGCCGCCTTCGAGCATCAACAGGCCGTGCTCCATCACGTGCATCTCCACGATTGGGAGAGCCGCGCCCGGCCGGTAGGTCATGGTGTTCACACGGAAATCGAAGGCGGGATAATCCGGCAGCAGCGCACGAACTTCCAGCCATTCGTCGTCGTTGAGAAAGCTTCGCGATGCGGCCGCTTCGCGCCCGATCAGGGTGCCTGGTGCGTCATGACCGGCAAGCGGCTGATACGGCTTCTCGATGACGACCATCCGCGATGGCCCCGATGAATGCACGTTGGCGCGCGCCTGGGCAGGGAGATACGCGAAATCGCCTGCGCCGAGCACATCGCGCTCGACCTGCACCTCGCCCTCGAGCACATAAAGGAATCGCTGATCGGCAGCGGACGCGAGGCTCCCTCCGGCACCAAGCTCCGCGGTGTATTGCACGAATCGCGCACCAGCGGCCGGCGAGATGTGGACGATGGCGACGCCGTTGTGCATGCCGGGCAGGGGCGCGCGAACGAAGGTGTCCGGCGTCTGCACGAGGTGGTCGCGTCGGCTTGCGCTGCGTGTGTGACCGAGATCGAAGAGCATCTGATTATGAGGGGCGCACGAGTCTGCCGGTCGTCCGCGCCGTGATCGAGCCGTCGGCGAAGATGGTTTCGCCGCGGCGAAGTGTCTGCCGCACCCTACCTCGAAACGTCGCGCCGAGGTACGGGCTGATCTTGTGCCGCTGCTGCAGATCGCAGTCCGACAAGGTGAAGGGGCGATCGAGATCGACGAGCACGAGGTCGCCGTCATTGCCGACGGCCAGCGATCCTTTTCCGCGGATACGGAACCTCTGCGCCGGTGTCGTCGCCACGAGGTCGGCGATGCGTGCGAGCGACAGCCCTCGCGCGTGATGGCCGCGGTCGAGAAGCACCGGCAGCGTCGATTGGACGCCGGCGATGCCTCCCCACGCGTCCATCACGTCTCCCGCCTTCCGCGACGGCTCGGTGGGCGAGTGATCGGATGCGACGATATTCACCGATCCAGCAGCGATCTCGTGCCACAGGTCTTCGCGTTCGGCGGCGCTGCGCAGCGGCGGCGCGCATTTGGCCACGGCGCCGAGTCGCTCGAAATCGGCGTCGGTGAAGAACAAATAGTGAGGACAGGTCTCGATTGAGACGTCGACGCCTTCGGCTCGAGCTTTCGCCGCCATGGCGACGCCCCGGCCCGAGCTGACGTGCACGATGTGAAGCGCCGCGCCGGTCTCCTGGGCGAACAGCAGCGCGCGCTGAATCGCCTCGAGCTCGCACAGCACGGGCCGCGACGTCAGGAACGCGCGGGCATCGCGTCCTGTCGCCGCCGCCGCGTAAGCGCGTGTCAACGACTCGCTCTCCGCGTGCACGGCAACGGGGAGGCCGAGCCGGGCCGCCGCGTGCATGCCGTCGAGCAGCGTCATGTCGTCGGCACGGGGAAACTCCGGGAGGCCCGAGTCGCACATAAAGGCCTTGAAGCCGACGGCGCCCCGCCCGGCCAGTTCGTCCATCTCTCCGACCGAGCCCGGCACCAGTCCACCCCAGAGGCCGAAGTCGGCGATCGACGCGGCGCCGAGCGCCTGTCGCTTGCGATCGAACTCACGCGCGGTGACCGTGCACGGCGTGGAATTGAGCGGCATGTCGAAGAACACGGCTCCGCCGCCCGCCGCGAGCGCTCGACTGCCAGTTGCCGCTCCTTCCCAGTCGGTGCGTCCTGGCTCGTTGAAGTGGAGATGCACGTCGACGATCGCCGGCAGCACGAGGAGTCCATTCGCATCGATCTCGTTGGCGCCTCCCGCCACCTCGGGATCGATTGCGACGATTCGACCCTCGTGAATCGCGATATCGCCGGCGACGACGCCGGCTGGCGTGACGAGCGTGCCGCCGCGGATCACGAGGTCGTATCGCATCGATTCCATCAGCCGTCAACCGCAACGGCGAGGTCTTCGAGGAATTGCAGCGTGGCTTTCAACGCCGCGGCCACATCGGCTTGGTTGACGGTTTCGTCGGGATGATGACTCACGCCTCCCGGACTGCGAACGAACAGCATGGCGGCCGGCACGCTCGACGCCATGATCATCGCGTCATGACCAGCACCGCTCGCCATCAGATGAACGGCTGCACCACTGCTTTCCACGGCACGCGCGAGCAACGACGTCAGCCGCGCGTCCATCGTCACCGACGGTTGATCGACCTTCATGATCCACTCGGCCTCGACGCGCCTCCGGCTCGCGATCTCCCCGGCGCGCCGTCGAAGTGAATCGCTCAACTCGCGACGGACCTCGTCTCGGGCGTGACGCACGTCGAGGCTCGCACGAGACCGGCCGGCGACGACGTTGCTGGCACCCGGCTCCACGTCGAGGCGTCCCACCGTGGCGACGAGTCCTTCGACGCCACGCGCCGAACTCTCGACCGAGGTGATCCACTCCGCAGCCGCGGCAAGGGCATCGCGACGCATGGCCATTGGCGTCGTGCCGGCGTGGGCGGCCTGGCCGGCGAAGACAACGTCGGCCCGCGTTTGCCCGACGATCGCGCTGACCACTCCCAGCGGCGCGTCGAGGGTGTCGAGGACGGGCCCCTGCTCGATGTGAAGCTCGAGATAGCCGACGGCGTTTGCGACGCGCGCCTGCTCCAGATGCGAAGGCTGCAGCCCGAATGTGCGCAACGCCTCGGCTACCGAGTGTCCCTCCGCGTCGCGCTGCTGTAACAGCGTTTCGTCGAGCGTGCCGACCAGCGCGCGGCTGCCGATGAACGGCACGCCGAAGCGAACGCCCTCCTCCTCGGAGAAGCCCACGACCTCGATGGCAAACGGGAAGCGGCGACCTTCCAGGGTCTCGATCAGTGCGATGCCGAGGACGACGCCGAGCACGCCGTCGAACGCACCCGCATGCGGCACGGTATCCAGATGCGATCCGATGAGGAGATGTGGCCGGTCCGCTGATGTTCCCTCGTACACGCCGCGCAGATTGCCCGCCGCGTCGATTCGGGTGTCCATGCCGAGTCGTGCCATCCATCCACGCAGATCGTCGAGCACCGCGCGTGCGGCTTCCGAGAGAAACGTCCGGGTCGTGAAAACAGGCTCGTCGGAAAACGTCGCCAGACGTCGACAGGTGGCGATGGCCTTTCGCGCCGCCGAGTCGAACGCTGCGAGGCCTGCGTCCGTTCCCGTGCGCACGCCATCAGCGACCGCACGATGTGCGAAATCGGACGCGGTCATGATCCGCGGTAGGTGCTGTAGCCGAACGGCGAGAGCAGAAGAGGGATGTGGTAATTGCCTGTCGCCTCCGCAATGCCGACGCGAATCACGATCTCACCCAGAAACGGTGGCGTCGTCTGCGCGATGCCGGCGGACCGCAGGTACTCGGCGGCATGAAACGTCAACTCGTAGACGCCGGTCTCGATCCGCTCGCCGGACAGGAGTGGTTGCTCCGGCCGGCCGTCCGCATTGGTGATGGCGTAAGTCACCAGTCGCCGCGAGCCGTCTTCGACGAGGTGGAGATCGATCCTGATGCCGGCCGCTGGCGTGCCGCGGGCGAGGTCGAGCACGTGCGTGGACAGCCTTCCCATCTCAGCGCGTCAACCGCAGGCCAAGGCATCCGTACGGCGGCCGCGCGTCCGTATACACGCCCAACTCGTCGCCCCGTTCCGCCACCGTATCCCACGTGCGGTTGTTCGCCTCGAGATGCACTTCGGCGAGCGTGGGGATCTCGTCCAGCAGGCGCGTGCCCATCTTGTAGATGATCTGCTGAATGCTGCCCGACTCGAACTCGCGAAAGACGGTGCGCACGATGCGGCGAGCGTGCGCCGTCGTGCCTCCGCAAAACGCCGCGTCGGTATCGGTGTAGCGCCATTCGAGGTCGAGCCACATGTGCAGCGGTCGATTGGCGATGTCGGGAAGCGTCGTGTACTGGTCGCGAACGAATCCTTGGAACGCGCTGCCACCGAGACGCAACAGTCGAAAGCCACGCAGTCCCGCCGTCGCTTCGATGACCGCTCCGCGCTGCAACTCGACCCGCGCCATCGCGCGGTCGGGACCGCCCGGCGCAAACGCCACATCGTCAACGGCGGCGTAGGGGATTTCGGTGGCGGAAATCTGCAGGCCTTCAGCTTGCGGATACCGATCCAGAAAGCTCGATCCGAGGAACCGGCAGTATTGCGCCAGGTCATCGCCGGCGAAGTTCATCGTCTCGCGCTGGATGAAGTTCTTCATCGAGTCGGTGGCGACCAGTCCGCTGTTATCGCCCGTGGTGTAGGTCGGCCAGAACGCATCGCCATACGTGAGCATCAGCACGTTCGCGCCGAAGACGGGACTCTGGCCTTCCGGCAGACGACCGTCGCGCTCGAGGCGATAGACGATCACATCGCCCTTGCCGTAGTAGTTGCGTTTCCACCCGCTGGCGAATCGATTCATATTTCGATCATCTTTGATCTTTGATTTTTGATCTTTGATTGTGGTTCAGAGTGCGGTCCTCATCAAAAATCCAGATGCAAATCAAAAATCAAAGATCAAAGATCAAAAATCCAAATCGTCCAGCCGAAATCTCGCGATCCGTCCCACTTGTCGCAGCGCCTCCGCGAACTCCTCATCGGCCGCACGCGGCAGACGCTGTTGGAGCGCATCGAGGATCTGTTGTGGCGTGCTGCCCTTGACGGCGTACAGAAACGGAAAGCCAAACTTTGCGCGGTAGGCGGAGTTCAGGCGATGCAGTCGTCTGAACTCGCGTGGTGAAAGGCGATCGAGGCCGACGCTGGTCTGTTCGCCAACGGACGCATCGCTCATCCTGGCGCGGGCGCCGAGATCGGGATGCGCGCGCAGCAGGGCGAGCTGCTCGTCACGGGTGGCGTGCGCAAGGACCTCGGTCATTTGCTGATGCAGCATGTCGAGATCGGCGAATGGCCTGGCCTGCCACGCACGCTCAGCGACCCATGGTGATCCTTCGAAGATCCATCCGAGCACCTGAACGAACCGGTCGCGGTCGAGCGCATTCAACTCCGCAACGGTCATTGACCGGCAGGTGCGACGCCAACTGCGTTCGATTCGGCGGTGATGGTGGTCGCGGCTGGAGCGGGCTGCGCATCCGTTGTCGCGCCCGGACGGACGCGTCGCAGGGCGAAGAACACACGCTCCGGAGTTGCCGGGCTCGCCAACGTCACGACCGCTCCGGAGCCGAACGCCGCGATCGCCTCGCGCAAGGCTTCACGTACCGAAATCGCCAGCATCAACGGTGGCTCGCCGACAGCCTTGCTGCCAGACACGACGTTCGGCTGTGTCGCGCGCGGCAGGAAGTCGACGTTGAACACCTCCGGCACCTCGGACCACGAGGGCAGCTTGTAAGTCGACGCGCCGGCGGTTGCGACGCGCCCGCGATCGTCCCAAAGCAGCTCTTCGCACGTCAGCCAACCCACGCCTTGGATAAATCCGCCCTCGACCTGACCGCGATCGATCACCGTGGCGATCGAGTCGCCGACGTCCTCGAGGATGTCGGTGCGCAGCAAGCGGTAGGCGCCCGTGAATCCGTCGACCTCGACCTCCGATACGGCGGCCGCATAGACGAAGTAGTGGAAGGGTCTGCCGAGGCCCGTGGCAGAATCAAAATGAAGGTCGGGGGTCCGGTAGTACCCCTGCGCGAACAAGGGCACGCGGGCGCGGTAGGCGAGCTCGCACAGCTCGGGGAACGGCAGGGGGGGGGCGGCCGCCACCTCGGCGCGCCGAGCCCCC
>Ga0081539_10002497_pt1 | contig 25807 bp, 22 predicted proteins | sample TabmetS4T2R2_FD_71023 | JGI IMG/M metagenome (GOLD analysis project Ga0081539, IMG submission 71023) | Tabebuia heterophylla rhizosphere microbial communities from the University of Puerto Rico - S4T2R2 | ecosystem: Host-associated > Plants > Roots > Rhizosphere ...
TCCCGCCCGGGCTCGAAGAACTCCTCGAGACCTTCCCACCCATCGCTCACGACGGGGGTGCCGCATGCGGCGGCCTCGAACAGCCGACCCGACGGACAGTAGCCCATGGCCGCCATCGCGGCGCGGGTGATGTTGAGGGTGAGGGCGCCCGAGGAATAGAACTGGGCATGCTGGGGCGGCGACACGTGCCGCGCGAACCAGATGTTGGGGGCCCAGGGAAAATCGGTCGGATACTGCGCACCACCGATCAGGAAACGCTTGTCCGGCAGCGCGCGCGCGGGCGCGAGAAGGAGCTCCTCGAGCGCCGCCTGACGATCCGCCGCGTAGGTTCCGAGATAGGACAGGTCCGCCGCGAAATGCGCGACGGCTGGCACGCGCGTGTGGACGGCCGGGTCCACGCTACCGTACAGCGGCGCCACCGCGCGTGCGCCCAACGTGCGGGTGAGCTCGGCGAGCGCTCGGCCGCCGGTGTAGGAAAGCACGAGATCGAAATCGCGCAGGCCGTTTGGCGGGAGATAGTCGACGCTTCCCGCTTTCTCGAGCGCATCGAGGGTCACCGGCGTGTCGAGATCGTAGAACACGCGCAGACCCACCCGGCTCGTCATCAGGAGCTCGGTGGCGGCGATCGCGTCCGCGCAGTAGGAGGTGACGATGGCCGCGTCCGCACGATCGAGCTCGGCACGCGCCTGGGCGGCGATGCTGTCCCACGAGGAATACAGCACGATCGAGTAGTCGGTCGATCGGTAAAGATCGCGATGCGCCGAGTAATAAGGTACATCGCGCTCGTAGAAGCTCACGTCGTGGCCGAGTTGTGCCAGGGCGGACAGGAGGCCGCGCCAGATGGTGGCGTGGCCGTTGCCCCACGACGAGGTCACGGTCAGGCCGAAGATCACGAGCTTCACGCGGTTTCCGTTGCTGTTGGCGTTCCTGGCGGTCGTCGTTCAGGCGGTGCAAGGATCGTACCGGCTGCGGCGTGTTCACTGTGCCGTTCGACTTCCTGCGCGGCCGCGAGCCTACAAGTGCCTGTGCGGTGCACGGGACGAGATCACCTGGCATCGTCGAATCCACCGCGAAGGCGCGGTACGATCATGGCCATGACCACGGTCGTTCGCATCGACGCGGACTTCTATCGCATTCCTCTCGATGCCGCGCTCACCGACAGCACGCACGGTGCGATGCACGCGTTCGAGCTCGTCACCGTTCGCGTCACCGACAGCGATGGCGCCGAAGGCGTCGGATACAGCTACACCGTCGGTGCGGGGGGCGGCGCGATCCACAGCCTCATCGTGCGCGATCTTGCGCCGGCCGTCCTGCGCGAGCCCGCCCACGACACCGAGCGCCTGTGGCAGCGCATGTGGTGGACCGTGCACTACGCCGGGCGCGGCGGCCAGACTGCTTCGGCGATCTCCGCGGTCGACATCGCGCTGTGGGACCTCAAGGCGAAACGCTGCGGTCTTCCGCTGTACCAGCTGCTCGGCGGTCATGATGCGCGCGTGCCGTGCTACGCCGGCGGCATCGATCTCGATCTCCCGACGGACGCCCTGCTCGCCCAGACCGAAGCCAACCTCGCCAAGGGCTTCCGTGCGATCAAGATGAAGGTCGGTCGCGCGAAGCTCGCCGAAGACATCGAGCGCGTGCGTGCGATGCGCGACTTTCTCGGCGCCGACTTCCCGCTCATGGTGGACGCCAACATGCGCTGGAGCGCCGATCACGCGATTCGCGCGGCGCGCGCACTGCAGCCGTTCGAACTCGTTTGGCTCGAGGAGCCGACGATTCCCGACGACGTCGCCGGCCACGCCCGCATCCTGCGCGAGGGCGGCGTGCCGATCGCCGCGGGCGAGAACCTGCACACCCTGTACGAGTTCGCGCATTACCTTCGTGCCGAAGCGGTGAGCTATCCCGAGCCCGATGTCACCAACTGTGGCGGTGTCACGGTGTTCATGAAGGTCGCGCACCTCGCCGAGAGCTTCAACCTGCCGGTGACGTCGCACGGCGCGCACGACGTCACGGTGCACCTGCTCGCCGCCGTGTCGAATCGGTCGTATCTCGAGGCGCACGGGTTCGGCCTCGACATGTACATACGCGAGCCGCTGGCGATGGTCGACGGACATGCCGTCGCACCGTCGCGCCCCGGACACGGCGTCGAGTTCGACTGGAGCGCGCTCGAACGCCTGCGCGTGTAGCGCACCAGCGTCATGGCCCAGCAGATCGGCATCATCGGCGCGGGTGTCGTGGGTCTCGCCTGCGCGAGTTACCTGCAGATGCGCGGCCACGCGGTGACGGTGATCGATCCGCGCCCTCCCGGCGAGCACTGCTCGTATGGCAACGCCGGCGCCTTCAGTCGCGCCTCGTGCGTGCCGCTCGGATTGCCCGGCAGCTGGCGCAAGGTGCCCGGCTGGCTCGCCGATCCCACGGGTCCGCTGGCGATCCCGATTCGATACGCGCCGCGCATCGCGCCGTGGTTGTGGCGGTTTCATCGCGCGACATCGATCGGGCGCGTGCAGGCGATCGCCGACGCATTGCACGCGCTCCTCACGATCACCCTCGACAAGTGGCGACCGCTGGCCGAGCGCGCCGGTGTGCCCGAGTTGATCGTGCAGGAAGGCTACGGGTTCGCTTACGAGAGCGAAGCGGGTTACCAGTCCGACGCGCTCGGGCGCGAGCTGCGGCGTCAGCGCGGAGTGAAGATCGAGGTGCTGACCGGGCCGGCGATACGCGAGTTCGACCCTGCGCTGTCGCCGCGTCTCACGCATTTCGTGCTGCTTCCCGAGCAGGGTCACTGCCCGAATCCGCTGCGGCTGTCGCGCGCGCTGGCGGAGCGCCTGCGTGCAGGAGGCGCCGGATTCGTGCGGCGCCCGGCCACGGGCTTCGAGCTGCGCGGCGCGAGCGTGGCCCGCATTCTCACCGACGGTGCGCCGCTGTCCGTGGATGGCGTCGTGCTCGCGGCCGGCGCGCATTCGCGCGATCTCGCGAGGCAGCTCGGAAGCAGGGTTCCACTGGAGACCGAACGCGGCTATCACGTCATGCTGCACGAGCCGACGGTGATGCCACGCGTGCCGATCGCGTCGGGCGAAGGCAAGTTCTTCGCGACGCCCATGGAGGAAGGCTTGCGGGTCGCGGGCACGGTCGAGCTCGCGGGCCTGGCGGCGCCGCCTGACTACCGTCGCGCGGACGCATTGGTGAAGGGCATCGCGCGGCTGCTGCCCGCGCTTCGATACGACACGCTCGACCGCTGGATGGGGCACCGCCCGTCATTACCGGATTCGCTGCCCGTGATCGGGCGCTCGCCCTGGGCCGCCAACGCCCTGTTCGCCTTCGGGCATGGACATGTCGGGCTTACGGCTGCGGCGCCAACGGGTGACATCATTGCCGATCTCGTGGACGGCAAGTCGCCTGGCATCGACATCGGCCCCTTCGCGGCCGAGCGCTTCGGCAGCGTCCGCACGTCGCTCGCGCGTGCCCAATTCGCGCATCCCGCGTAGCGATCGCGAAGCGCGGCGCCTTGCACACCACAGCGGATGCGCCGTCACGCTGTCGCGCGTGCGCCAATCCGCTGCGCGACCGCCGGACATTTTTTCGCGGATCACGGCGGCCGTCCGACAACTGGCGCATCATGGATGGTTCGAGGGCGCAGCGCTTCCGGTCATCAATGAATAACGGTTTCATCGACGGCGTGTTCGAATCGATCGTGGGCGGAACGCGCGCACTCGCGGGTCGTTCGCCGCGCAAGGCGGCCGCGAACCTTTGCGGCATGTGCAACGTCCTGCTGTCCTCCCGTGGCGAGGCCTCGGGTGTGGCGCTGGCGCGCGAGATCCTCGATGCTTGGAACGCGCTCGGGCCCGAAGGCCGGAAGGCCTTCCTGCTGATGCTCGCGCAGCAATTCGGACCGGATGCGCCGCGGCTGGACCGCGCCATCCACGAATTCCGCAAGCGCGTGGAACCGCGCACGCTGGTCGAGCTGCACGATGCCGCCGAGCCGCGGCGGCAGGAGCTTTTCCGCCGATTCAACCTCGCGCCCGGCGGCACGGGCGCGATCATCGCGCTGCGCACGGAGCTTCTGGCGCTCGTCGACAAGCACCCGGACCTCGAAGCGGTGGACCACGACCTGCGGCATCTGCTCGCGTCGTGGTTCAACCGCGGCTTTCTCACCCTGCGACGCATCGACTGGTCGACGTCGGCCAACGTGCTCGAGAAGATCATTCGTTACGAGGCGGTGCACACGATTCGCGACTGGAACGATCTGCGGGGACGGCTCGAGCCGCAGGACCGCCGCTGCTTCGCGTTCTTCCATCCGCAGCTCGTCGACGAGCCGCTGATCTTCGTCGAGATCGCGCTGACGGATCACATTCCGTCGTCGATCGATGCGGTCCTCGCGGAGAACCGCGCACCGATCGCGCCGGACCGCGCGACCACCGCGGTGTTCTATTCGATCTCGAACTGCCAGGACGGCCTGCGCGGGATCTCGTTCGGCAATTTCCTGATCAAGCAGGTGGTGGAAGACCTGCAGCGCGAGCTGCCCAACCTCAAGTCCTTCGTCACGCTGTCGCCAGTGCCGGGTTTCGCGAGCTGGCTGCGCGATCTGCGCGCGCACGGCCTCGACGGCGTATTCGAGGAGTCCGACCGCGCGAGCCTCGCATTGCTCGACAACGACGGCTGGCACCGGCAGGAGCAATCGGTGAATGCCCTGCGCAAGCCGTTGCTGGTCGCCGGAGCGACCTACCTCGTGAATGCGCGGACGGGGTCGGGCAAGCCGCAGGATGCCGTCGCGCGGTTTCATCTCGGCAACGGCGCACGGCTCGAGCGGATCAACTTCATGGGCGACCTGTCGGCCAAGGGCCTCAGCCAGAGTCACGGCCTCATGGTGAACTACCTTTATCGCCCCGAGGACATCGAGGAGAACCACGAAGCCTACGCGAGCAAGGGCACGGTCGTGGCCGTCAAGGGCATCGCGAAGCTCGCACGGCCGCTGCCGTCGTGAGTCGCGTGGCGCCGGGTGCGCTAAGCTTCGGCTGTTGTAAGGAGCGCGTGGTCGGTTCGACCAATCTCCGTGTCCTTCTCGGGAGCAAGTCGATGCGAATGAAAGCTCTTGCTGCGTTGCTGTTCGGCGGCTGGCTCACCTCGGCAGCGGCCGCATTGCCGGAGTACGCGGGACCGCAGCCTGCATCACCGTCGAAGCAGGCCGTCGCAGTGCTTGCCGGCGGATGCTTCTGGGGTGTCGACGCCGTGTTCAAGCACGTGAAGGGCGTGACGGACGTCGTCTCCGGCTATGCCGGTGGCACGGCGGAAACCGCGCAGTACATGGTGGTCAGCACGGGCAGGACCGGCCACGCCGAATCGGTCAGGGTAACCTACGATCCGACGCAGGTTTCGTACGCGGAGCTCCTCAGGATCTTCTTCCAGGTCGCGCACGATCCGACGCAGCTCAACCGCCAGGGACCCGACCGCGGACCGCAATACCGCTCCGCGATCTTCTACACCGACGACCAGCAAAGGCAGGTCGCGAAGGCGTATATCGAGCAGCTCGACCAGGCGAAGGTCTTTCCGAAGCCCATCGTCACGCAGGTCGCCGCGCTCGAGAAGTTCTACCCGGCCGAGGCGTATCACCAGAACTACCTCGCCCTGCACCCCCACGAGCCGTACATCGTGTTCAACGATCTGCCGAAGCTCGAGGCGCTGAAGAAGGAGTTTCCTGCGCGGTATCGCTGAGTCCCCCTGTCGCGCGCCTTCTCCCGCGCTCGACAGCCTAGCCCGCCCTCGCCTGCTCGCGCCGCTCGAAGCGCCGGTCGGGCACGAGCCACATCGCGGCGACCGCGACATACAACGCGCACGCGATCCACCACTGCACGAAGGCGAGCGGGATCGCGATCACGTACAGCACGATCGACAGCTTGCCCTTGAAGTCCGTGCCCAGCGATTGCGCGAGGGTCGAGCCGTCGCCGTGGATCGCCCGCAGGCAATGCGCGAGCAGGTAGTAAGCGATGCCCGCGCAGAGCATCACGACCCCGTAGAGCGCCACCGGCACCGCCTGGAAGTGGTTCTCGCTCATCCAGCCCGTGACGAACGGGATCAGCGACAGCCAGAACAGAAGATGCAAGTTCGCCCAGAGGATCGAGCCGTTCACGTGCTGCACGGCATGCAGCATGTGGTGATGATTGTTCCAGTAGATGCCCACGAACACGTACGAGAGCACATAGGTGAGGAACACCGGAACGATCGGCCGCAGGGCGTCCCAGTCCGTGCCGTGGGGCACCTTCATCTCGAGCACCATGATCGTGATGATCACCGCGATCACGCCGTCGCTGAATGCCTCGAGCCGGGACTTGGTCATGCCGGCAGGCTCGGACGTCAGAACGCCACGTTCACGTTCTTGACCTGACAGTACGACAGGAGCTCGTCGAGCGAATGCTCGCGCCCGATGCCGCTCATCTTGTAGCCGCCGAACGGCGCGCCCTTGAAGCGCTTGCCGCCGTGGCCGTTGATCCAGATGTAGCCGGCCTCGATCTCGTCGGCGAGGCGCAGCGCGGTCGAGATGTCGTTGGTCCAGATGTTCGCGCAGAGCCCGTATTCGACGTCGTTGACCTCCGCGAGCATCCGCGACGGATCGTGCCATGTCAGCACGCTCATCACCGGGCCGAAGATCTCCTCCTGCTCGATCTTCATCCCGTGCGTCACCTGGTCGAACACGGTGGGCTCGATGAAGCAACCGCGCGCGAGCGCGGAATCGCTGCAATGCCTGCCGCCGGTCACGAGGCGCGCGCCCTGCGCCTTCCCCGATTCGATGTAGCCCATCACGCGGTCGTACTGCGCGCGCGACACGACGGGCCCCATCTCGGTGTCCTCGCGCTCGGCGAGCCCGACCTTGATCCTGCGGATGCGTGCGACGACGGCCTCCATGAACCGGTCCTGCACGTCGCGATGCACGAACACCCGCGAGTTCGAGCCGCACGACTGTCCCTGCGACACGGTGAAGTTCATCCCGGCGACCGCGGCGGCGGCGGCCTTGTCGATGTCCACGTCGGGAAACACGATCAGCGGATTCTTGCCCCCGAGCTCGAGGCTCACCGCCTTGATGCCGGCGTTCTGCATGATGGCGTGGCCGGTCGGCACACCACCGGTGAATGCGATGCGACGCACGTCGCGGTGCCGCACCAGGGACGCGCCGCAATTCGGACCGTCGCCCGTCACCACGTTCACCACGCCGGCAGGCAGGTGCTCCTCCGCAACGCGCCCCAACAGCAGCGCGGTCAATGGCGTCTGCTGCGCGGGCTTCAACACCACGGTGTTCCCCGCGACGAGCGGTGCGGCGATCTTGCCCGCGGCGAACGAGATCGGGTGATTGAACGGCAGGATGCGACCGACCACGCCGAACGGCTGCAGACGCGTGTAGTCGAGACCGCCGCCCGGTGTGGGGATCGTCTGCCCCTTCATCTCCATGCCGAGGCCGCAAAAGAAGTCGTGCAGGCCCGCACCCTTCTTCGCATCCTCCACCATCGCGCGATAAGGATTGCCGCTGTCGATCGCGTCGAGCATGCCGAATTCGCGCGCCCACGCCCGCACGCCCTCGGCGAACCCGCGCAACGCCTTGGCGCGCTCGTCGACATGCAGCCGGCTCCACGCCGGAAACGCGGCCTTCGCCGCCGCGACGGCGGCGTCCACGTCGCGCGCATCGCTGTCCGGCACCGCGGCGATCGGCGTGTCGAACGATGGATCGATCGTGTCGTAACGCTTCCCCGAGACCGCATCCACCCAGTTGCCGCCGATGTACATCTTCCAGCCGTGAGTCTCCTCCTCGGCCTTGCGCAACACGCCGATCCGGGTGATCTCAGAAAGATTCATGACCTGACCTCGCGCGTTCATGGATGTCGATCAGCACGCCGTCGACATCGGCGAAATGATCGGTGCCGCAGCCGGTGCGGCGAAAGAGCTCGAGACGCGTTGCGCCTTCGCGGCCGGTGCCGAGCGGCACGCCACGCAAGTGCGGATTGTCCTCGCCGAGCCTCGCGATGCGTTCGCGCACCGCGGCGACGCTCTCGACGGCGAACCCGATGTGATCCGGCCCCGGACGAACGATGCCGGTGCCGAGGTAATCGGAGATGCGCCACGGGATCAGGATCAGCGTGACGCGGCCATCGGAGAGCCGATACACGCCATCGTCGCGCCCGGGTAACAGCTCGAGCTCGTAGACCTCCTGGTAGAACTCGGCGACGGCTTCTGCATGCAGCGTGCGCAGCGCGAGATGGTCGATGGTGCGGAGCCGGTCTTCCACCTGGTGCACGTACACCGAGGTGCGATTGCTCATTCCCTGCTGCGACAGGTCGAACACGTTGCCGGCAGGATCATGTGTGGTGATGCCGGCGAACGGTCGCGTCGTCGGCCGCTGCACGAGCTCGATGTCGGGATAGCGCCGCGCGAGACGCTCGCGCACGGTGTCCACGTCGACCACCTCCAGTCCGAAGTGATCGAGCCCGCCGGGACGCCCGGCCTTGCGCGGATTGATGTTCAGGCCGACATGGCCGTCGGTCACCGTCACGGCCCGCTCGGGTCGCGTGTCGTCGGCAGTCGTCATGCCGAACACCGCCTCGTAGAACTTGCCTTCGAGCGCGTAATGGTCGCTTACGATGGCGACGTGTCGCAGCTGGGCGAACATGACTCAGCGTTTGAGGAAGGTGTCCTGGTACTCGCGTTCGAGCGACGTGAACTGCTCGGCGAGACGCGGATCGACATAGTAAGGCTTGTCCGGCACGGCGACCCCCGAGGTGACGAGGTCCGTGCGCACGGCGGTGCGGCCGCGCCGCTGGATCTCGGTCTGCCCCTCCGTCGACAGCACGAAATCCGCGAACACGCGAGCGGCGTTGGGGTGCGGGGCTTTCGCGGAAATGGCCATCAGCGAGGCGGACGTCACCACGGGATTGGTGGTGCGCACCCAATCGACCGGCGCACCTGTCTTCTTCGCCTGCTCCACCTCCGCTGACAACACGACGGCCAGCGGAAAATCACCCGCGACGAGCAGGCTCATGAGCAACGTGTGCCCGCGCCGGAAGGTTGGCCCCTGCCGCGCGAGACTTCGCATGAATTCCTGGCCGCGCTCGCGGCCCATCGCCTCGAGCATCGTGCCGTACCACTCCACGTCGGAGTCGTCGAGCGCGAGGCGTCCCTTCCATGCGGGCGCGAGGAGATCGGACCAGTCCCTGGGCGCCTGATCGGCGCGAACCTGTCGCGTGTTGTACGCGAGCACGTATTGACGTTGATAGATCGCGGTCCAGCGGCCGTCGGGATCGACGGCTGCCGTCGGAAAGCCGGTCTGCGTTTCACGCGACCGATACGCCGCGAGCAGGCCTTCCTGCGCGAGCGCCTGCATGTCGAGAAGGTTGAAGGAGACCACGTCCCAGGCGAACTTCCGCGCCTGCATCTCCGAGAGAATGCGCGTCCTGATCTTCTCGCCGGTCTGGCGCAGCACGGTCACGTTGATGCCCGGATGGCGTTCCTGAAACGCGCGGCGCAGCGTCTCGGCATCCTGCGTGCTCATGGCGGTGTACCAGACGACCTCGCCCTCCTTGCGCGCCCGCTCGACGTCCGGCGCCTGCGCGAGCACGGTCGCGGCGACGCACGACATGCCGACTCCGAGCAGCATCCGCTTCATCGCCTGCAGCAAACCCCTTATCATCACTCCTCCGTCTGCAACCCGAAATATGCCAGCGATCGCGCTTTCGCGCTCGTGTTCCGTTGGGCGGACACACGCCGGCATCCGCTCATGACCCTCGCGTCCGATCGCCTCGCACCGCGCCGGTACGGCTCCGATTACGTCGCCGATCTCCTGCGGCATTACGGGATTCCCTACGCCGCATTCAATCCCGGTGCATCGTTTCGCGGCATCCACGATTCCCTGGTGAACTACCTCGACGACGCGACGCCGTCGATCGTCGAATGCATGCACGAGGAGATCTCGGTGGCGATCGCGCATGGGTATGCACGCGCAAGCGGCAAGCCGATGGCGGCGATCCTGCACAACGTGGTCGGCCTGCAGCACGCCACCATGGCGATCTACAACGCCTGGTGCGATCGCATTCCCGTCATGCTGCTCGGCGGAACGGGACCGATGTCCTTCGCGAGCCGCCGTCCGGGCAGCGACTGGGTGCACACCGCGCTGGTGCAGGGCAATCTCGTGCGCGATTTCGTCAAGTGGGACGACCAGCCGGCAGACCTCGCGAGCGTCGGCGAATCGTTCGCGCGGGCCTACCAGGCAGCGATGACCGAGCCGTGCGGGCCGGTGTACGTCTGCGTGGACGCGGCCATTCAGGAAGCTTCGGTCGATGCCTTTCCTGCATTGCCCGACGTGGCGCGACTGCAACCGCCTGCGGGTCCGGCGGCTCCTCCCGACGTGGTCGCGCGCATCGCCCGCATGCTCGTCGAGGCGCGATCTCCGGTCGTCGTCGCGGATCGAATGGGTCGGTCGGCGAGTGCGTTCGCAGCGCTGATCGAGCTCGCCGAGCTCCTCGCGTGTCCGGTGATCGATCAGGGAAATCGCCACAACTTCCCTACCGCGCATGCGATGTGCGCGAACGGCTGGGCAGACGAGGCGCTCGCGGAAGCCGACGTGGTGCTCGGGCTCGACGTGCTGGACCTCTACGGCGCGCTGCACACCGTCGATCGCGTCACGCGCAGGACACAGCCGATCGTGCAGTCCGGCACGCGCATCGTGCACGCCACCCTCGACGGATACGCGCTGCGGAGCTGGAGCCACGACTTCCGGCAATTGCAGCCCGTGGACGAGCTCATCGCTGCGGACACCGCGTCGTTCCTGCCGCAGCTCGTGTCCGCATGCCGCGACGACATTGGCCGCAGCGGATCTGCGGCGAGGGAGGCGCGGCGCGAGCGCTGGTCTGCGCGCACGCAAGAGGTCCGCGCACAATGGCGCGATCACGCCGAGCGCGAGCGCAGTCATTCACCGATCGCGCTGTCGAGTCTCGCGCTCGCGGTATGGGACGTGATCGCGAATGAAGACTGGGTGCTCGCCAACGGAATGGCGAACGGCTGGGCGCGTAGGCTGTGGAACATCGATCGCCACGATCGCTACGCCGGCAAGAATACCGGCGGCGGATTGGGCTACGGGCTGCCTGCCTCCCTCGGCGTCGCGCTCGCGCATCCGCAGCGACTGTGCGTCGATCTGCAGACCGACGGCGATTTCCTGTTCACCTCGACGGCCCTGTGGACGGCCGCGCATCATGCGATCCCGCTCCTCGTCGTACTGGTCAACAACCGCAGCTACTACAACTCCGAGGAGCATGCCGCCCGGATCGCGCGCCATCGCGATCGCGCGGTGGCGCGCGCGCCGGTGGGCACGCGCATCGAGAACCCCGCCGTCGATTTCGCCGGCATGGCTCGATCGTTGGGCGTCCACGCGGAAGGTCCGATCATGCGCGAGCAGGACCTGCGCGCTGCGATCGGGCGTGCGATGCACGTGGTCAAGCACGAGCGCAGGCCCGCGCTCGTCGACGTCGTGACGCGCAATCGCTAGCGCCGGGCGACGGCGGCCCTCGACATGAACGCAGCTCCCAGGTCCGCGAGTGCATCTCGCGCATCCCACTGCACGAGATGCTTGCAGTCCGGGAGCACGCGAATGTCGAGCTGCGGGAACAGGGCCTTGGCCTGCGCCGCGCGCACGGCCGCGTTGCCGCGGTCTTCGCGGCCATAGAGCAGCAGCAGCGGCACGCGCACCTCCACCAGCCGGCGCCACAGACCGCCCGATTTCTCGCGCGGCGCGTCCCGACGCGCCCGGAATGCCGCGAAGGGTGCGCCGATGCTCATGCGATGGCGCACTGCCACCGCGGCGTCGGTCGCGAGCTCGCGATGAAACAGGGTGGACTCGAGCAAGGACCGTGTCTGTTCGAGCGTGGGCTCGGCGGCGGTACCCTCCTCGCCTTCACCACCCTTGCTCTCGGGATCGGGAGGCAGCAGGCTGCCGGTGCCGAGCACGGTCACGCTCGTCGCACGATGCGGATGCTCGAGCGCGATCTCGACCACGATCCGTCCGGCCTGCGAATGACCCACGAGATGCGCCTCGGCGAGACCCAAGGCATCCATGAACGAGAGCACGAAGCTGCGCCGATGCGCAATCGAGTGATCGCTCGTCGGCGTCCGGCCGAACCCGGGCAGATCGGGCGCAATCGGACGAAATCCGCGAGCGGCGAAGTCGTGCAACGTCGGGGTCCACACATCGTTCGACGAGCCCAGCGACGCGCCGTGCAGGAAGAGGACGGGGTCCCCTGCACCGGCTTCGAGATAGCGCGCCGTGGTCCCGCCGATGTCGATGATGCGTTCGTGAATTTGGTTCATCGGTGCGAGAACATCGCCCGGCCGGGCGTTGGAAGGCAGGTACGGAGAATGACACCCTGCTCCGCTTCCGTGATGTAGAGCGTGCGCAGATCGCCCCCGCCGTACGCCACGTTCGTCGTGCGAATGCCCGCGCACGACGTGATGCGTGCAATCGGCTCGCCGGTTGCGCTCACGTACCACACCGTCCCGAATCCGGCGTGCACGACCGCGAGCCCGCCCTGTTCGTCGACCGCCATGCCGTCCGGTCCGCCGAGCCCGCCCGACAGTTGCAGGAACACTCCCGCCTTGTACACGCGGCCGTCGCGCAGGGGCAGCCTCAGGATCTGCAGCGAGCGGGAGACCGCGACATACACCGTGTCCTGGCGAGGGCTCAGCACGAGACCATTGGGATAAGGCAGTCCGTCGTACAGGAGATCGAACGTGCCGTTCGCGTTCATGCGAAACACGCGGCCGTTGGGCTGCTCCAAGCCGCTCTCGCCCGGATCGGTGAGATAGAGATCGCCGTTGTCCGCGAAGACGAGATCGTTGAGCCCGAGAAAGCGACCGTGCTGGGTCTCGCTCGCGACGAGGGTGCGAGCGCCGGACTGCGGATCGAATGCAAGGAGCCCGAGATGATGATCCGCGACGAAAATGCGGCCGTCGCGATGAATCTTGAGGCCGTTCGGATCACCGTCGTACTCCGCGAACACTTCCCATTGGCCATCGGGCGAGATGCGAAAAATCCGGCCGTGGCAAAGATCGACGCAGTACAGCCGCCCCGCGCGATCGAACGAAGGGCCCTCGAGAAACGAATGCAGCGGCCCGGCGCCGCGAGCGCGACTCCAGCGCGTCTCACGTCCGGGACGGCGGAGGTCGTCCGGCATGCGCGCGAAGATCTCGGTGCTGATTCGAGGTGCGGAAAACATCGTCTCTCCATTCACGGGCTCGCTTCCGTGCACTGGTATATTTGTACCTCAGGTTCTGCGTAGCTCCAACCGTAGACGCGAGCGCCGCGAGACTGGAGGAGATCGAATGAACGTCGCACGGCGATCGATGATCGCGCTGGTCCTCGGTGTCGCCGTCGCGGCATGTCCCTTCGCGCAGGCACAGTCGTTTCCGGATCGCTACCTCAAGCTCGTCGTGCCGTTCGCGCCGGGCGGCGCTACGGACGTGCTGGGACGCATTCTCGCGAAACGGATGGGCGAGATCCTCGGGCAAAGCGTCGTGGTCGAGAATCATGCCGGCGCGGGCGGGACGATCGGCACCGAGTTCGCTGCGCGCCAGGCGGCGGACGGCTACACGCTGCTGCTCGTGAACGCGATTCCGCACACCGCCAGCCGCAGCCTGTATCCGGCGCTCAAGTACGATCCGATCAGGAGCTTCGCCCCGGTCGGTGCGCTCGGCGGCGTGCGTTACATTCTTGCGATCAACAACGACGTTCCCGCGCAGGATTTCCGGCAGTTCGTGGAGCTTGCGAAAAGGCAGCCTGGCAAGCTCAATTTCGGATCGGCCGGCATGGGCAGTGCGCCGCATCTCGCGATGGAGCTCCTCATGCGCGCGGCGAACATCGAGCTCGTGCACGTCCCGTATACCGGCAGCGGACCGGCGCTGACGGACCTCATGGGCGGACGCGTCCAGGCGATCATGGAGAACGTGCCGCTCGCGCCCCTCATCAAGTCAGGCAAGGTTCGCCCGCTCGCGATCACCGGCGCGACGCGTTCCGAAGCATTCCCCAATGTGCCGACCTTCGCGGAAGCGGGACTGCCATCCTTCGACGTGCGGGGCGCGTGGGGGCTCCTCACGCCGGCCGGCGTGCCGGAGCGCACCATCCAGATACTGAGCGACGCCCTCGCCCGCGCAATCCAGGACCCCGCCGTGCGCGACACGCTGGCCAATCAGGGCATCGAGCCGGAATATGCAAGCGCCAAGGACTATGGCTCGGTGCTCCTGCGCGAGCAGGACAAGTGGTCGCGCGTGATCGAACAGGCGAAGATCAAGCTCTGACGCGCGCGCGTCGTCCGACATGTCAGGCGCGACCCACGCAGCTCGCACGTTCGGGAAGCTCGCGCCCCTGCTCGCGCCCTCGTCGGTGGCCGTCATCGGCGCCTCCGAGCGCGAAGGCAATCTCGGCGGAATCGCGCTCGGCTTCCTGCAGAAGTTCGGGTTCGATGGCGCGCTGTACGCCGTGCATCGCGGTGGACGGAGTGTGCGCGGAGTGCGCTGCTACGCGTCCCTGCGCGATCTGCCCACACCTGCCGAGCTCGCCGTGGTTGCGCTACCCGCCACCGGCGTGCTCGAGGTCCTGCGCGAGTGCGCGCAAGTGGGAACGCGCGCCGCCATCGTATGGGCCGGGGGGTTCGCCGAGACCGGCGAAGAAGGTGCCGCGCGACAGCGCGAGCTCGCGCAGCTTTGCCGTGATGAAGGCATCCTGCTCTGCGGCCCGAACTGCCTCGGCATCATCAATACGGCCATCGGGCTTACCGCATCGTTCAGCTCCATGCTCGCCGAACAGGCAACGCTCGTGCGCGGCGCCGTCTCGATGGTGAGTCAGAGCGGCGGCATCGCAGTGATGGCCCATGCGCGCGCTCAAGCGTTCGGACTGGGCTTTCGCGTGACGGTGAGCTGCGGCAATGAAGCCGTGCTCGGCATCGCCGACTTCATGAGTGCGCTCATCGAGGACGAGGGCACGCGGGTGCTCGCCGTGTACGCCGAGGCGCTGAGCGATCCCGGCGCATTCGTCGCCGCGCTCGATGAGGCCAGGCGACGCCGCAAGCCGGTGGTGATCATCAAGGGTGGTGCCGGAGAAGCGAGCGGCCGGGCTGCGCTCGCGCACACCGGACGTCTCGCAGGCAGCGATCGCACTTTCGACGCGCTCATCCGCGAGCTCGGCGCGATTCGCGTGTATTCCACCGAGGAGCTGCTGGATGTTTCCTTGCAGCTCGCGTCGATGAAGCCCGGCCAGGCAGCATCGGACAATCGCGTGCTGGTGACGTCCTTCGGCGGCGGCAGCGGCGTCGTCGCCACCGATCAGTGCGAGCGCGAAGGTCTGACGGTGCCGTCGCTCGACGACGCGACGCGCAATGCCGTTGCGGGATTGGTGACACCGCTCAGCTCGGTGGCGAACCCACTCGATTTCACGCCGGGCATGGTCACGGATGCACGTCATCGGGAGAACCTTCCCGCCGCGCTGGACACGCTGTCGCGCTCGAGCGCCACCGATGCCTGGCTGTTTCTGGCTGCCGGATTTGCACGGCACGCGCCTGAGGTGGCGACGGCCTACAACACCGTGCGTGCCGAGTCGGCGAAGCCGATGTGCATTTCGTGGCAGGCGATGCCAGCCGGCATTCCCGAGCTCCTGGCTTCGCACGGAATCTACGCATTCACGGAGAGCGCACGCGCGGCGCGCACCCTGCGCCACATCGTCCGCTATTCAGCGAACCTGCGGCATCGCATGGCGCGCGACCCCGGCTTGCGACGCACATTCGATTGGTCGAAGCACGCGGGAACCACGGCGCGCGTGCTGCCCGAGCATGTGGTGGCAGCCATCCTGACGGACGCGGGGCTGCCCGTGGCGCCCGGCCGCTGCGCTCGCACCACCGAGGAGGCCGTCGCGGCCGCGCGCGACGTCGGCTTCCCGGTCGCCATGAAGGCGCTTTCGCCGCAAGTCACGCACCGCGCTGCCGCAGGCCTGCTGGCGCTGGGCGTCGACGGTCCCGATGCGGCGGCGGCGCGTCATCGCGAGCTGGTCGATCGCGCGGCAGCGCTGGGCGTAATGCTCGACGGAGTATGGATCCAGCACATGTTCGCAACCGAACGCGAGTTGCTGGTCACCGCGTTCGTCGATGCACAGTTCGGCACGATGATCGGGTGCGGCATCGGTGGCGCGTTGACGGAGATCGTCGACGATGTGGCGTTCGCGCGAGCGCCCATTTCCGTCGACGGCGCGTCGGATTTGCTGGACGAGCTGCGCACGTTGCGGCGCCTGCCGTCATTCCTGTCGGCGAGACAGCGCGATTGCGCGGCGGACTTCATCTCACGGCTCTCGTCCCTCGCAGCTGCCGCGCCGTGGCAAGAATTCACGCTCGAGGTGAATCCGCTCGCGCTCGGACACGATGCGGCCGCTGCCGTGGATGGCCTGCTGATCATCGAATCGTGACGGGCGCGATCCGCACCCACCTACGCACATCCTACGAGGAGTTGCCAATGCCCCGCTACGAATCGGCCTACGACGCGAAGAGCATGCCTCGCAACCTGGAGCACGTGATCTACGAGAAGAAGGGACATGTCGCGCATGTCACGATCAACCGCCCGGACGTGCTCAATGCGCTGCACTCGTATGCCTACGCCGAGCTTCGCGCCTGCTGGCGCGACATGAGCCTCGATCCTGACGTTTACGTCGGCATCGTGACCGGCGCCGGACGCGCATTCTGCGCCGGCCGCGACGTCAAGTTCCTCGCCGAGCACCAGGCGCAGGGCATTCGCACCCCGCACGAGGATCCGAACAACCCGCTGTTCTTCTGGGGTGGCGGAGGACAGCCGAGCGATGCGAATCTGGAGAAGCCGCTGATCGCCGCGATCAACGGCCTTGCAGTCGGCGTGGGACTCACCCTTGCGCTGCAATGCCAATTGCGCGTGATGGCGGACACCGCCTGGATCGGCGATACGCACACGAAGATCGGCCGCCTCGGCTCCGCGCACAATCTGTACAGCGCGTTGCCGCGCACGACCGCCGCATATCTCACGTTGTGCAACGGCCGCCTGAGTGCGCAGGAATGCCTGCAGCAGGCGATCGTGAATAAGGTCGTGCCCGGCGATCAGCTGATGAGCGCGGCCGAGGAGCTCGCGCTGCAGGTGTGCGAAAGCTCTCCTCTTGCGGTGCAGGCCGCGGTGCGCCTGTATCGCCTGGTCTCGGCCTATCCGCCCTCGCTCGTGAGCTATGCGCAGCATCTCGACAAGGAGATCGCCGAAAGCGAGGACGGCGCGGAGGGCTCGCGCGCATTTCGCGAGAAGCGCAAGCCGCAGTGGAAGCTCCGATGAGCGCCGCGCGCATGCAGCGGCCGCGATGGACGGTGCTGACACGTGCAGCGGCATGGCTGCTGCTCGCGTGCAGCGCCGTCGCACATGGGGGGCCGTACCCGGAGCACGCGATCAAGGCCGTCGTTCCGTTCCCGCCCGGCGGCGGCACGGACGTGTTCGCGCGGGCAGTTGCCGAGCCCCTGGGCAAGACACTCGGCCAGCCGGTCGTCGTCGAAAATCGAGGTGGTGCCGATGGCAACATCGGGATGGAGCTCGTCGCGCGATCGGCACCGGATGGCTACACGATCCTGTTCAACTCGAGCGCCGCGACGGTCAATCCGGTGATGTATCGCAACCTGCGCTTCGATCCCGCGCGCGAGCTGCGTCCCGTCGCCGTCCTGTGCGAGTACTACAACCTGATCGTCGTGAACGCCGAAAAAGTGCCGGCGCGCACGCTCTCCGATTTCATCGATGTGATGCGGCGCAATCCCGGCAAGCTCAACTTCGCTGCCAATGGTGCGCGACTCGGGATCGAGCTCTTCAAGCAGGCTGCGGGCGTGGACGTCGCCGTGATTCCGTACCGCGGTGCGGGCGATGCCATCACCGCGCTGCTGCGCGGCGACGCCGATTTCATGATCGTCAACGCGCCGGGACTCCTGCAGCACATCGCCTCGGGCAAGCTGCGGGCGCTCGCGACCACGGGGCCGCGGCGCGATCCTGACCTTGCGAACGTGCCCACCACCGCGGAAGCCGGCCTGCCGCAGTTCACCTACAGCAGCTTCTTCGGCGCCTACGTGCCGGCGGGTACGCCCAACGACATCGTCGACCGCCTCGGCGTTGCATTGAACCAGGCTGCGGCGCTGCCCGAGGTGGTCGCAAGCTTTCGCAGCAACGGCGCAACGCCCGTGCAGGGGACGCCCGACACGGCATTGCGTCGCTACCAGAGCGAGATCGCGCGCTATCGCGACATCGTGCAGCGCGCGAACATTCCACCGGTCGATTGATGCGCCGCCGCGTCGCCATGCTGTTGCGCATCGCGGTTGCGCTCGTGATGGCGGTCTCGACCGCACATGCAGACGATTACCCGTCGCGGCCGCTGCGCCTGCTGGTCGGATTCGCGGCCGGAGGCGGTCTCGACATCAGCTGCCGACATTGGGCGCAGCGGCTGTCGGCGCGTGTGGGTCAGCCCGTCGTCGTCGAGAACCGACCGGGTGCCTCCGGCGAGATCGCGATCAAGCAGGCGATGGCAGCCAAGCCCGATGGCTATACCCTCGTGTGCCTGTCGGGCAGCAATACCATCTCGTCGAGCAAGCCGAATCCACCCTTCGACATTCGCACGGATGTCGCGCCCGTGATCCAGATGACGCATTTCACGTTCGTGCTGTACGTGAATCCGACGGTGCCGGTGAAAACGTTCGCCGAGTTCGTCGCGTATGCCAAGGCCCACCCGGGCAAGCTCAATTACGGCTCGGTCGGCACCGGCTCGACACCGCACCTCGCGTTCGAATATCTCAAGCTCGGCACCGGCATCGACGTGGTGCACGTGCCGTTCAAGGGCACCGCACAGAGCGCCGCCGCCGTGGTCGCCGGCGACATCCAGGTGGGACTCGACGCGATTGCCGCGCTCAAGGGTCATTTCGACAAGGGTACGCTGCGCCCGCTGACGGTGATCTCGGCGAAGCGCAGCCCTGCGCTTCCGGATGTGCCCGGCCTCGCGGAGGCAGGCGTGGCGAATGTCGACATCGGAAGCTTCTCGGGCGTGGCGGCGCCGGCTCGGACGCCGCGAAGCATCGTCGATGTCCTGAATCGCCACCTCAACGCCGTGCTGCAGGAGCCCGAGACGCGCGCGCTCTTCGCGACGCAGGGCTACGAGCCTGCCGGGGGCACGCCCGAGGACTTCGAGCGCACGCTGGCCGCGGAGGTCGCGAACTGGAGCCGGGTCGTGCGCGCGGCGCACATCACGTTCGATTGAGGCTCGTTCGGACGCCGTGTCGATCGGCGCGTGCCTCGTTCGACGTGAGGTGGCGGACCGTCCGCCCTTCTCGAGGAGAGCACGATGAACAAGATCATCCCCTTTCTCTGGTATTCACGCGAAGCGGAGGAAGCCGCTCGCTTCTACACCTCGATCTTTCCCGACTCGCGCGTGGTTCGCGTCAGTGCGCTGCCGAGCGACTCGCCGAGCGGACCCGCCGGATCGGTGAAGGTCGTCGAGTTCGATCTCTTCGGCCAGAGGTTCACCGCGATCAGCGCCGGGCCCCTGGACAGCTTCAACCACGCCGTGTCGTTCATCGTCAATTGCGACGACCAGGCGGAGATCGATCGTTACTGGAACGCCTTCCTGGACAACGGCGGCACCGCGGAGCAATGCGGTTGGCTCAAGGACCGTTTCGGCCTGTTTTGGCAGATCGTTCCGGCGGAGCTGTCGAACTTGATGACGCACCCGGATCCGGCACGCGCGAAGCGCGCATCCGACGCGATGATGAAGATGGTGAAGATCGACATCGCCGCGCTCGAGCGCGCGGCGGCCGGGTGAGGCGAGCGGCTCCCGGGGATGTGCAATCGTGCGCGAATGCGGCTAGGATTGCGGCATTCTCGATAGTACGGCCGGGAGGCAGGATGACGGAGGAGAAACAGAACCGCCGCGCGGGCGTGAAGGCGGTGCATTCGCTCAACCGGTTCGTGATGAGCGTTCCCTCGCTCGACGAGGCGGAAAGCTTCTACACGACCTTCGGGCTCGACGTGCGCCGGTCGGGCGGCGCGCTCGAAATGCGCACGTTCGGTCATCCGCACCAGTGGGGCACGATCGTGGCGGGCCCGCGCAAGAGGCTCGAGTATCTGAGCTTCGGCATCTTCGAGGATGAGGTCTCTACGTTTCGCGAGCGCGTCGCATCGAGCGGTGTTGCATGCGAGCCGCATCCGGCATCGGATGGCTCCGGGATGTGGCTGCGCGATCCCGACGGCTTGCCCGTGCAGATCGTCGTGGCGCCCAACGTATGTCCGACGTGCAAGCCCGCGGCCGCGGCGGCTCCTGCGCTCGCCGCCGGCGCCGCCGCCGCTCCGGCGCGCAGCAAGGTGCAACCGGTCAAGCCGCGGCGCATGTCGCACGTGCTGCGATTCACGCCCGACGTGATGCGCATGGTCGCGTTCTATCGCGACCTGCTGGGTCTCAAGCTGTCGGATCACTCCGGCGAGATCATCGCCTTCATGCATGCGCCGCACGGCAGCGATCATCACATCATCGCCTTCGCCAAATCGGACCGGCCGGGCCTGCATCACACGAGCTGGGACGTGGGCAGCCTGGAGGAAGTGGGCCTCGGGAGCGAGCAGATGCGCATCAAGGGCTACGCCGACGGCTGGGGTGTCGGACGGCACGTGCTCGGCTCCAACTACTTCTACTACGTTCGCGATCCGTGGAAGGGCTGGTGCGAATACTCGTTCGACATCGACTACATCCCCGTCGATGTCGAATGGCGCGCGGGCGATCACCCGCCCGAGGATTCGGTGTACGTCTGGGGACCGCCGATGCATCCCGAATTCATCACCAACCACGAGAGCCCGCAATGAGGATCGCACTTCGCCCGATGCAGTGTCTCGCCGCATGCTTCGCTGCGTTCGCGCTGTCCGCCGGCGCGCTCGCGCAGGGCACCCAGCCGCCGCTGCGCATCGGCAGCACGCTTGCCCTCACCGGTCCGCTGGCCGCCACGGCGCTGGTGCACAAGGTGGTCGGAGAGATCTACGTGGAGCAGCTCAACCAGCGGGGCGGCCTGCTCGGCCGGCGCGTCGAGTGGATCGTGAAGGACGACCAGTCCAAGCCCGACCTCGCGCGCACGCTGTACGAGCAGCTCGTCACGTCGGACAAGGTCGATCTCCTCATGGGACCGTACGCGACCGGCGCCATTCTTTCCGCGATGGGCGTCGCGCAGCGTTACAACAAGGTGCTCGTCCACCACACGTTCGGCATTCCCAGCCTCGCCAAGTACGAGATGCAATTCCCGGCGTGGTCGCTCGGCCCCGAGCCGCAGGTCACCGTGCCCAACACGGTGTTGAATGCGCTGGCGGCATCGTCCCGGCCACCGAAAACCATCGCGGTGGTGACGAGCAAGTTTCCGTCGGTGCACTTCATGTCGCTCGGCGCGCGCGATGTCGCGAAGAAGCGCGGCTTGAACGAAGTGCTGTTCCTGGAGTGGGACTTCGGGAATCTCGATTACGGACCGATCGCGGCGCGGGTGAAGGACGCGCGACCCGATTTCCTCTGGGTGGGCGCGATCGGTCTCGAGGGCAATCAGCTCCTCGAGGCGTTGAGCAAGATCGGTTATGCGCCGCAGGAGCATTTCTACATGTATCCCGCACCAGGGCCGATGGCCAAATCCGCGCTCGCGAAGAATGCGCTGTCGATGACGGTGTTCGAGGAGCATCCGCCCTTCCTCGATGCACCAGGTGCGGCCGAATTCATCAAGCTGTATCACGAGCGCGCAGCCAAGGCAGGCATCCCGGATGTCTCGGTCGAGGTGCAGGCGGCTGCGTCCTTCACCGCATGGCAGATCCTTGAAACCGGTATCAAAGGCGCGAACAGCTTCGACGACAAGGCCATCGCCGCCTGGCTCAAGAAGAACGGTGCCGACACGATCCAGGGTCATCTCCGCTTCGACGGTCCGAGCAATTACGGCGACGACCTGATGCGCGTGAAGCAGGTGCAGAACGGGCGCTGGGTCACCGTGTATCCGAAGGAATACGCCGCGCCCGGCGCAACCCTGCAGGTTCAGTAGCGCACGCCCGCCCTCCTCGCGCGCGAGCAGTGACCTTCCCGAGCGCAACGCTGCTCGCGCAGTCGGCGTTGTCCGGCATTTTCATCGGTGGGCTCTATGGCCTGCTCGGGCTCGGGCTGGGCCTGACCTGGGGATTGCTGCACGTCATCAATCTCGCCCATTTCGGGTTCGCCTTCCTGGCGGCGTACCTCTGCTACCAGCTCGCCAGTGTCCACGGCGTCGATCCCCTGGCCACCCTGGTGCTCCTCGTGCCCGTCTTCTTCGTTGCCGGTGTCGCGGTGCAGCTCCTGCTCGAGCGCTTTCGTATCTCGCCGCTGAATTCGCTGCTCGCGAGCTTCGGCCTCACGGCGATCATCGAGGCGGGCATCCAGGCCGTGTGGACCGCGGACTTCCGCAAGCTCGAATCGAGCTACGCGGGATACAAGCTGCAGATCGGCGCGCTGTACGTACCGTTCCCCGAAGTCCTCACGCTGTTCCTCGCCACGCTGCTCTCGTTCTCGATCTGGGCCGTCATGCGTTACACCGATGCGGGCCGCGCGATGCGCGCGCTCGCCCAGGATCCCGAGATGGCGGCGGCGTACGGCATCAATCGCGCCGCGCACGCAGTGCTGCTCTCGGGGGTGTGCGGTGCGCTCGCCGCGGTTGCCGGCGTGTGTCTCGCACTGGGCTTCACGTTGACGCCGTCGCAGATCTACGCGTGGGTGGGTGTCGTGTTCGCGGCGGTGATGCTCGGCGGACTGGGCTCGGCACTCGGTCCGCTCGCCGCGGGTCTCATCATCGGAATCTCCGAAGCGCTGACGATGGCCTTCGCATCGCCGTCGTGGGCGCCGATCGTCTCCTTCACGCTGCTGATCGTGCTGCTCGTGCTGCGGCCCGCGCGCGCGTGAAGCCGGACCGCGTTTATGCCGCGCTCGCCGCTGCGGGCGCCGCGCTCGCGACCGTGCCGTTCCTCGGGCTCCCGGCGTTCTACGAGTCGTTCCTGTACCTCGTGTTCCACTGGATCGTGCTCGCGACCTCCTGGAACATCCTGTCGGGCTATTCGGGTTATTTCTCGTTCGGCCACGGCGCGTTCTTCGGGGCCGGCGTGTACACGACGGCGGTGCTGGCCGGCAAGTACGACGTACCGTTCGCCTACACTCTCGCACCCGCCGCGATCATTCCGGCGCTGCTCGGAATCGGCGTAGGTGCGGTGGTGTTCCGGGTGCGAGGGGTGCGCGGCGAGCTGTTCGCGTTGCTCACCCTCGCGGTCACGTTCGTGCTCGCCACGATCGTGCTCAACACGCCCGTCGACGGCGGACCCGGCGTGTATCTGTCGGCGGTGCCGGTGCCGCGCCTCGCGCCCACACCCTCGGGATCCTTCTACGTGATGGCGCTCGCGCTCGCGTTCGTCACCGTCGTCATTGCCCGAGCGATCGAGCGTTCCCGCCTCGGTCTCGGCCTTTTCGCGATTCACGACGACGAGGACGCCGCGGAAGTGATGGGCGTGCCGACCTATCGCTACAAGCTCCTCGCCCTCGGACTGTCGGCAGGGCTCGCAGGTATCGCGGGCGGAATCCAGGCGCTGTTCGTCTCGTACGTGACCGCCAACAGCACGTTCAACATCACCGTGCCGCTGACGGTGGTCCTCATGAGCGTGCTCGGGGGATCTCGCCACTGGGCGGGGCCCGCGATCGGCGCCATCGCGATCACCGTATTGCTGTACTTCTCCACGGCGGCCGACCAGGCGGTGGCAGGCAAGGCGGTGGTCGGCGCCATTCTCGTGGTCGCGGTGCTGATCATGCCGCGGGGCCTCCTCGGACACTGGCAGCGCCGGCGGGTCGCGGCGAACGGGCACGCACGTCCGGCGGCCGCGGAGGTCACGCGCGATGATGCTTTCGTGCAGGCACGCGACGGCAACACCCGCAACTGCGTGCTGTCGCTGCGCGCGGTCGAGAAATCCTTCAGCGGCGTGCGCGCGCTCGCCGGTATCGACCTCGACGTGAGTGAAGGAGAGATCCTCGGCGTGCTGGGACCCAACGGTTCGGGCAAGTCGACGCTCATCAATGTCGTGACCGGTCACTACCGCGCGGATCGCGGCAACATCGCGTTCGAAGGACACGACATCACCTGCTGGCCCGCGCACCGCATCGCACGCGCCGGCATCGCGCGCACGTACCAGATACCGCGGCCGTTTCCCCACCTGCCGGTGCGCGACAACGTCGCGCTCACCGCGATATTCGGCAATGCGGCGCAACGCACCGCCGCTGCACGAGCGTGCGCGCAGCAATGGCTCGACTTCACGCGACTCGGCGCACGCGCCGAAGCGATGCCGGGCGAGCTCAACCTGCATCAGACGAAATTCCTGGAGCTTGCCCGCGCGCTCGCGGCGAGGCCGCGCCTCGTCTTTCTCGACGAGGTGCTGTCGGGGCTCACGCCCGGAGAGATCGACGAGGCCGTGGATCTCATCCGGCGCATCCGCGATTCAGGCACGACCGTCGTGTTCGTGGAGCATGTGATGCGCGCGGTGATGGCGGTCTCCGATCGCATCGTCGTGCTGGACCAGGGCCGCGTGATCGCGCAGGGCAATGCCGCCGAAGTGATGGCGCGCGACGACGTGGCCGCGGCCTATCTCGGAGGCGCGCATGCTCGACGTGCGTGAGCTCTCCGTCGATTACGGCGCGGCCCCCGCGCTCTCATCGGTCAGTATGTCGATCGCCGCGGGCGAGCTCGTCTGCGTGCTCGGACCGAATGGCGCCGGCAAGACCACCCTCGTGAACACGCTCGCGGGGCTGCGACACGCGCGCGCCGGAAGCATCGCGATGGACGGGCGCGACATCACGCACCTTCCGCCGCATCGATTCTGCGCGGCGGGCATCGCGGTCGTGCCCGAATGCCGCCGCCTGTTCACCGGCCTCACGGTTCGCGAGAATCTCGAGATCGGGAGCTATCTGCCCGACGCGCGGCGGCATCGCGCCGCGAGCCTCGAACACGTGTGCACTCTCTTTCCGGTGCTGCGGGAACGCCTGCAGAGCCCGGCGGGCGTGCTGTCGGGCGGCCAGCAGCAGATGGTCGCGATCGCGCGGGCGTTGATGGCGCGTCCCCGTCTGCTCCTGCTCGACGAGCCTTCGCTCGGCCTGTCGCCAATGCTGGTCGAAGTGCTTTTCGGCGCGATCAGGGAGATCCATGCGGGCGGCACTGCCGTGCTCGTCATCGAGCAGAACGTCACCATGGCGCTGGACGTCTCCTCGCGTGCCTATCTTCTCGACGAAGGCCGCATCGTCGCACAGGGCACGCCGGCGGCCATCGCGGCGGACCCGGAGCTTCGTCGGACCTATCTCGGGATGGCCGCGCCGAGCGCGTCCACGTAGCGACGCGACTCGCGCGTCACTTCAGGAAAGCGGTGCGCACATGGCTACCTGGTCCGGGCCGTAACCTTCGGCGACGTAGCCGCGCGCGATCATCTGGTCGCGCAGCGAGCGGTCCGTCGTGTAACGATGGTTCGAATCGGCACGATTGTTCCACAGCCGGTACACCGCCGTGGTGCCGGCGCTGCACGCACCGGTGAGCGCATCCGGCAGCTCGATGAAGAAGGCGCTCGCGGTTTCGTACGTGTAGCCGGAAAATTTCACCTGCACGTTCGCGCATTCGAATTGCGAGGCGGAGAAGAAATGCGAATCGCCGTTCTGCGGAGGAATGTACATGCGGCACACGCGCGCGCTCGCTCCGCTCGGTTG
>Ga0081539_10002498_pt1 | contig 25806 bp, 16 predicted proteins | sample TabmetS4T2R2_FD_71023 | JGI IMG/M metagenome (GOLD analysis project Ga0081539, IMG submission 71023) | Tabebuia heterophylla rhizosphere microbial communities from the University of Puerto Rico - S4T2R2 | ecosystem: Host-associated > Plants > Roots > Rhizosphere ...
GTCTGCCGCAACATCTTTGAGCCACTTTGCAAAAAAATTATTCACGTTCATGTTGAATGTTGCGGTGCGTGAAAACACCTGCGCATCGCCCGTCCAACCAAGACGTTCATCACGTTGAGGACAATCGGTTGGAACGTCGAGAAAGTTTCCATGTTGTCCCCACTGAATATTGTGTTGCAGTTGATTGATGAGTTGATTAGAGCACGTGAAAGTTCCTGTTGGTTGCATGTCGGAGTAGAGCGCTACTGCAGTGAAGTTTTCGGGTTTGATATCGCCGGGATAACCTTCAATTTTTATATAACGAAATCCGAAGAAAGTAAAATGAGGTTCGAAAGTTTCTTCATCGCCGCCTTTTAAAATATAGATGCCTTCTGCTTTTGCAGCGCGAAGATTTTCTGTGTAAAAATTTCCTTCTTTATCTAATACTTCTGCATGTGATATAGTGATTTTATCTCCTGCATTTCCTTTTGCTTTTATCATTACCCATCCAACAAGATTTTGTCCGAAGTCAATTACCTTTTCTCCTTTTGGTGTGGTGATAATTTGAACAGGCTTGAATGTTTCATGTTTTTTTACACACTCATTTTGTGTGGCAGTGAGAATTGATTTATCATAATCTTTTACAGCAACTCCGCTCCAGTCTGTATCGTTGAAGCTGGCATTGCACCAACCTGATTTTTCTTTGCGTGCATCAACCGTTTCGCCATGATAAATTTCTGAACTTACAATACTGCCTGTTGATGATTTCCATGATTCATCGGAGATGATTAATTCTTTTGTTCCGTCTGTGTAAGTTATTTCAAGTTGAAACAACAATGCAAGCTCTTTGCCGTACGTGTCTTTGTTGCCACCCCATGCAAGGTATCCACGATACCAACCATTACCGAGTGTAACACCAATTGCATTGCTGCCCTGATTCAAAAGATTGGTGACATCATAGGTTTGATATTGCAAGCGTTTGTTGTAGCTCGTCCATCCCGGAGTAAGATATGCATCGCCAACACGTTTGCCGTTGATACATGCATTGTACATTCCGTGCGAAGTGATGTATGCAGTTGCCGATTGAATTTTTTTTGATGCTTTAAATTCTTTTCTGAATAACGGACTTGGTCTGTTGATGGTATCTTCTGCGAAACCGATTTGAATCCATTTTGCTTTCCAATCATTGGCAGTTAATAATCCTGTTTGCCATGATGCAAGCTCGCTCCATGCAGAAGTTTTACCGGAGTTATCCCAAACTCTTACCTGCCATAAATATTTTGTGTTGGGCTGAAGCGGTGAACCTTTATATGTTACATGAACTGATGAATCTGAATTTACTTTACCACTGCTCCACACTGCTGATTTACCTGATGTAACTTTTATTTCATAAGCAGTCTGCATTACATTTCTTTTATCGCTAATCAATTGCCAACTGAAGCGAGGTTGAGTTGCATCAATACCGATTGGGTTGATAAGATTTTCGCAGAGAAGATTTGAAACGCGGACTTGAGCAAAGGATAGTAATGGAAATATGCAGAGGGAGATAAGAAGAAATTTTTTTGTTGAAGTAAAAGAAAAAGTCCGGAGACTTTTTGCATAAATGCTGCGAAGTCTGGAGACTTCGCAGAGCGAAGCAAATAAAGTAAGTTTTTTCATTGGCTTTTGAAATAAAAGTGGTTAATGGATTAACGTAAATCAGTTAAAAATATAATCACGAAAATATTCAACTATCCTGTACTGTTATGGTTCATCTATAAAAACTCCGGAAACTTTTTGCATAAGTCCTGCGAAGCCTGGATACTTCGCAGGGTGAATGTTTTTTTAACTATTACATCGAAATGATTTTTATAAAAAACATTAGCTATAATTCAAAAAAGTTACAAGTAATTGTAAATTTTTTTTGCAGTTAAAAAAAAAAAATTATAGTTTAGTCCTCATAATAAATAAACCCTGTATGAATTACCCGCACATGAGAAATTGTATCTGCCCTGAAGCCAAAGTCAAAAAATATAATCATGTTTTTTATTATTCAGGCATCATCTTAATTTTTCTCGCCCAACAAGTAAATTTAAGTTTAGAAAAAGGTTTTCTGAATCTTAGTAGGCATACCAAAAAAACAAAAAATCTTTGAACATATTCAGTAGCTACGAATTGCGGGAAATTTCGTCTTTAAACCCAAAGAAAAATTAAAGAATAGTGAGACTATGCGAACACGAGAAATTTGTATAAGGTCATATTAACGCTCAAGACCAAATGGAGCATTCAAAATTTAAAATTAATGAAAGTAAAATCACTTTTAATCGCACTGTTCCTTTTAGCAGGAACAGTTACGACATTTGCAAGAAGAAATGTTAAAGGGAAAGAAGTTAATTATTCACCCAAAACAAAAACTGCACAAGTTGCTGAAACAAAAAAAAGTGAAGATGTAGTACAAAGCACCTGTAAGGTTACAGTAGAATATGGAAAGACTTCTGTTTCAATTACTGTTACTTGTGAATGTACACAGAAAGAGTCGTGTGATGCGGCATATAAAATTGCCACAATAGCACTTCAATAAAGTAGTTTAACATACAGGTTGTTGAAACATACAGCCTGTATTTTTCTAAAAAAGAAACAAAAATTATGAAAACATTAGTACTAATACCGTGCTTAATTTTAACCAATTTGGTATTCAGCCAAAACATATTAGTTGAATATGACGTGAACGTCAATGGACAGCAATCCAAGGATAAATTGATGATAAATGATTCTATCTCTGTTTATAACAATAACTCTGATAATGCACCCCTGTTAGAAGAAAAGTCTTTTTTACTTAAAAAATACTTCGAAAATTCAATTTATTTACGAGAAGGTATATTTAACCAACTGTTTTATGTAAGAGATACATTAAATAACATGAAATGGGAATTGACAAATGAAACAAAACTTGTCTTGAACGAGAAATGCTATTCAGCCAAAACTCAATTTAGAGGTCGCAGTTATCTCGCCTACTATTCAACTTCACTTGCTTATTATGATGGGCCGTGGAAATTTGGAGGACTGCCGGGTTTAATTTTAGAAGTTAAGTCTGAAGACAATGCTGTTCAGTTTAGCGCGACAAAAATTATAAAAAATTTTGTCGAAAAAGTGGAGCCTGTAAGGATTGATAATTACAAATTTATGGAGTGGAACGAGTACGCCAATAAGTTTATCGCAACTATTGATAAATATGTGAAGCTGGTAAGATCAAATGGCAGCATTGATAATAGCTCAAAAGCAAAAATTAAAATTGATGCACCTGAAATTATCTACCCTAAAGCTCAACAGGGTGAGGGAATTAGTTTCTAATAAAAACTGTATGCCTTAAACTCGATAATATGAAAATTTTATTCTGCCCTTTTTATGTTAGTTTTTTCAAATTTTGCGTTCAGCCAAAATATATTAGTAGAGTATGATTTTTTTGATAAAGATGAGTATAAATCAAAATGTGAATTGGTTATTACTGATTCAATTTCAATTTGGCGCAGTGAACCAACTGACCCAACAACAATAACAGATCCGGGATTTTTTATAAAGAACTATGTGGAAAATGCACTCTATCTGAACGAAAAATTATTGAATCTAACCTTCTATGTGAAAGACTCATTACATAGCATGAAATGGAACTTAACCAATGACACGAGTTATATGCTAAACGAGCTATGCTTTTCAGCCAAAACAAATTTTAGAGGACGAGGCTACACCGCTTGGTATGCTCCCCGTTATTCAAGCTCTGATGGGCCATGGAAGTTTGGCGGGTTGCCGGGATTGATTTTGGCGGTAAAATCAGATAGTAATTACATTGAGTGGAAGGCATCGAAAATCATCAACAACTACTCTAAAAAAATTGAACCGGAAAAAATCAGTAACTATAAATTTATAAGCTGGGACGAATATGTAGCTAAATATATTTCTTCTATCAACCGATGGATTAAATTAGCAAAGTCAAACGGTACTGTAGCGGAAGGCACAAAAGTAAACATAAAATTTCTGCACCTGAAATCATTTATCCAAAAGCACAGAACGGAGAAGGTGTGAGCTATGAATAAGATACGATTTCTTATAACCTTAATAGTACTAAAAATACTTGTCCCAAATTCTCTCCAAGCACAAACCATTAGCGGTATAATCGAAAGTAGCTATGGTGAAAAAATTCCATTGGCAAGTGTAATTGTTAAGGATTCAATGACAGCAGGCATTAAGGAATTCACAATCGCTTATAACGGGCAATACACAATTTCCTTAAAACGGGAGTATAAAAAAATCATTATCGAGGTATCCGCTAACAAATACAGGAAGGAGTTTTTAAAAGTTGATACTCTTTCAAAAAATCGATCATACACTTATAATTTCATTTTACAAAAAGAACAAAGTGCACCGTTAAAAGAAGTAATAGTCACTGCCAAAGCAAGACCCTTTCAAATTAAGGGCGACACTGTAAAATATAATGTCGGTGCCTACAAGGATGGAAGTGAACGAAAAATTGAAGATATTATAAAGAAACTTCCCGGTATTGAAGTAAATGAAACAACAGGAGAAATCACATATAAGGGGAAATCCATTGAGACTGTAAAGTTAGAAGGAGATGATTTATTCGGCTCTAATTATACCATAGGCACGCGAAATATTAATGTAAACATGGTTGATGAAATTCAGGCAGTTGAAAATTATTCTAGTAATCCTTTACTTAAAGGCATAGAAAGCGGGGACAAAGTAGCGTTAAACCTTAAGTTAAAAAAAGGGAAAATGGATTTTTCAGGCGACTTAAGTGTGGGGAACGGAGTTTTTGAAACTGGAAAGATTGTAAACGACGATGGTGCAAATATTTTGGGCATTTCAAAAAACTTTAAGTCTTTCGGAACTTTATCTTACAACAATATCGGTGTTAATAACTCACCTTTTGATTATTTTTCTTACAATCCAAGTATTGAAGAAATTAAAGAAACTGATTTTATTGCTAAAAAGATTATTCCGGAAACTTACTTTCCAAATTCATTTGATGATAAAAGGGCTAACGCAAATAATGCGTGGTTCGGCAATTATAATGCAGTAGTTAAAGCAAATAAACGATTAAGTGTCAAAACTAATTTATACTATATCAATGATAGGATAACTTCCAATCAACATTTCGAAACTAATAATTTTATAGATAGCCAAACGCTTTTGACTTCTGATAAATACAATATTCAAAAAAAACCTGAGCAATATCGCGGTGATTTAGAACTTAAATATAACACATCGAAAAATTCTCTATTAGAGTATAAATTAATATTGAGTAATGAGTCTATAAACACATTCACTAACGTATTACAAAACAAAATTTCTAATTATGAAACAGAGTTAAAAACAAAGAATTCTACGATCAGGCAATCATTATTATTTACACAAAGAATTTCGAATAAAAAAGCATTCCAAGTACAATGGAATTACTCAGATAACAAGATTCCGGAAAATTTCTATTTAGTACCTGCGGTTTACCGTCCTCAATTTTACGATGCAAATAATCAGTACAGTAATTTCGGAAAGACCATAACAAGTTTGCAGTCTGTTTTTCTTGGAAGCACTTCAAAAACTAAATACAGATTTTCAATTGGCGGCAACGCTGAAAAAAATCCTTTTCAATCTAGTCTCGCGGTCACAAATAATGCAGCTACAAGCGCGATTGACAGCTTTGCAAACAGCATAACTCAAAAAAAATACTCACTATATAATTTGGGTGTTTACAATATTATCTTAGGAAGGTGGAAAATTTCTCCTTCATACTCTTTAAGTTATTTACAACAAGCTTTAGTTAATAACATTACAAATAAAAAGACGGATAGAGATAACGTAATTTTTGAGCCTGCATTTGCCTTAAAGTATAAACTTAACGAAGTATCAGGGTTATTAGGGAATATAAGTTACAAACAAAAACCTTTTTCAGAAGAATATTTGTTTAATAACCCTGTTTATATCTCAAATAGAGCGACAATAAATAATGAACCAAGTTTACAACTTCAAAAAACTTTGTCATGCGGTTTTTTTTATTTAATGAACAATCTATTTAAGCAATTCCAGCTTAATATCGGAGCGAGCTATAATAAAAGCGGTGGCGGGTATTTTTCAAATATTTTTATTCAGGAGAATAGCACACAAATACAATATTTTTATTTGCATCAATCAAATGAAAGTATAAACGTTAATTTTTTAGTTGAAAAATATATGGCGCCGCTTGCAAGTACGATAAGATTGAAATCAAATTACTCAATTTTTAATTACAAAAACATAGTTAATAACTCTGACCTAAGAAATAACAATAACCAGTTTTTTGGGTCAGAACTATTTATGAAAACTGCATTTGATTTAAAAATAAATTTTGAGAATATCACTCATTACAACAAAATTAGTTCGCGGAGTGATAAAACCGTATCGTTTGCTAATGAAAGTATCAATAATACATTCAAGGTTATTGTGAAGCCAGATAGCCGGTACTTCATTTTATTATCTTCTGATTACTTTTTGCCTAATCTAAAAAATTCGAGAGAGCATTATTTATTTCTTGATGCTTCTTTACGGTTCACCCCCAAAAGCAAAAAATTTGAAATAAATTTCACGGCTAAAAACATTTTAAACAATGCAACTTTTACTCAAGTTGAAACAAATGACTATTCTACAACTTTTTTTCAAACTAATTTAATACCAAGGTATGTTATGCTAAGCGTGTCTCATAATTTCTAATATAATCCAATTTTATTTTTTTTTTAGAGTATTGCATCACATTAATTTAAGTTAATTCGATTGCAACGTTTCCGCATCAAAAATTGAAGTGGTGTTCCTTTGTATGATACATGAACAGATGAATCTGAATTTACTTTACCGCTGCTCCACACTGTTGATTTGCCTGATGTTACTTTTATTTCATAAGCAGTTTGCATTACATTTCTTTTATCGCTTATCAACTGCCAACTGAAGCGCGGTTGAGTTGCATCAATGCCGATTGGATTGATAAGATTTTCGCACAGAAGATTGACGACGCGAACTTGTGCAAATGATAATAATGGAAATATGTATAGGAAAATAAGAAGAAGTTTTTTTGTTGAAGCGAAGGAAAAAGTCCGGAGACTTTTTGCATAAATACTCCGAAGTCTGGAGACTTCGGAAAGCGAAGAGAGCGAAGCAAGTTTTTTCATTGGCGTTGAAATAAAGGTGGTTAATGGATTAACTTAAGTCAGTTAAAGATAAAAGTATAATTGTGAAATAATCTAACTGTCCTGTACGGTGATGGTCAATTTTCATTTAAGTATTTTGATCTTCTTGTTTGAATTGAAAGTATAACTCCGCTAAAGTAGGATATGTAAGAAACGTAATACAAAGGATCTTTTGCAAGGTTAGCATTAAGCCTTGGTTCTGCGCGCCTTTTAAAATGTGAGTGTCTTTTTGAGCATGTGCCATTTACTGATTCACTATTCTTTCAAATACTTTTTCGATTTTGTCTTGCCGAGTTGAGTCACTAATTTAACAAAGAGCATAGGGAATTTTTAAGTTCACTGCATGTCAAGTTTATTTTATTCAAAACATAGAATGAATTTTGCTGTTAATTAGATGAATATTTATTATGCCAACAGTACTTATCACCGGCGGAACGGGTTTAATAGGAACTTCATTATCAAAAATGCTTTTAAGTCAGGGTTATAATGTAATTATATTGACCCGATCCTCATCAATAAAACTTTCTAACTATAGTTTTCAAGATTCATCAATTTCCTGTGCGCAATGGAATATTGAAAATGAAACAATAGACGAACACGCTGTTGCAAAAGCGGATTACATCATCCATCTCGCCGGTGCCAATATTGGTGAAAAGCGATGGACCGAAAAAAGAAAAAAAGAAATTGTTGACAGTCGTGTTAAGAGCAGCGCATTAATTGTAAAGGCATTGAAAGAAATACCAAACAAAGTGAAAGCAGTTATAAGCGCATCGGCAATTGGTTGGTACGGACATGAAGGTGTAAACCGGAGCTTCTTTAAAGGCGGGAGTTTTAAAGAAGATGCGCCACCATCAAATGATTTTTTAGGGCAAACATGTAAACAATGGGAAGATGCAATTAAGCCTGTACAAACATTGGGAAAGCGACTGGTAATTTTAAGACAAGGTATTGTATTAAGCAACGATGGAGGTGCCTTAACTGAATTTAAAAAGCCTTTGAAATTTGGTATGGCAACTATTTTGGGCAACGGTAAACAAACGATGAGCTGGATACATATTGAAGATCTGTGCCGTATGTATCTCCATGCATTAACAACCGCTATTGAAGGGGTGTTTAATGCAGTGGCACCACAACCAACAAACAATAAAACGTTCACATTGCAACTGGCAAAAAAATTAAGAGGAAAATTTTTTATTTCTGTCCGTGTTCCCTCATTCGCTTTAAAAATTGCATTAGGAGAAGTGAGCATTGAAGTTTTAAAAAGCGCAACGGTAAGTTGTCAAAAAATTCAATCAGCAGGATTTCGGTTTTTATATCCTACAGTGGAAGATGCGTTAAAGAGTTTGTAAGTTTTTGAATAGTTCCTAAAACCTACTTCCAAATTCCCCTGCCTCACAAGTCATCTGTTTCAAATTTGCGTTTGCTAAAAAAGAAATATGCAGCCAGATAAACAAATACCAGCACTAATTGAAGGGTTGTATTTACTTCACTTTTGGAAATTTCCTGTTGTATTTTTTCGAGAAAAGGCAAGGGTAACAGTTCATCACTGCTTTGAATGGGAAGATATCTGCCTGAACCATTCGCATAGTAATTCAGTGCTTGCACCAACACGTTTTCCAAAACAATCGTGTAAAGAAAAAATACACCGATTGAAATACCGCTTCGTTTAAAAAGCAAACTGAAAAATATTGCAAGCCAGCAATAACTTAATGCCTGTAAAAAGAAATAGAGTATGTATTGAAAATTCTCGAAGCTAAAGCCTCCTTCTTCGGCAGTTATACCAAAAAACATGGCTGTAAGAAAAACAAAAAGCGTAGAAACGAGCGCCACCACTGCACCGCACACAAGTTTGGTTATAATAAATTGTGTTCGTGTTTCTCCATCAATAATATTTTGACGGTGTGTTTTAAAAGAAAATTCGTTTGTCACATTTATGATCATTATCAATCCTGCAATGAACAAAAGATAACTGCTTACATAAGCTGTCATTGCCCAAACTTTGGGAAAAGCATATGGTGGACCGCCCAAAAATAATTTAGCAGCATCACCGGCATTTTTATCATGATATATTTTCCATTGCACTACATAAACAATATAGTTGATGCCCCAAATGCTCAAAATGTATAATGCAGAAAGTATCCAAAACGTTCTGTAGTTTTTTACTTTCAACCATTCTATTTTCAGTGACTGTAACATGAATTATTGATTAGTGAGTTCAAGGAATTTTGTTTCGAGACTTTTCTTCTTCAAACGAAGATGACTCAATACAACACTATTATTAAAACAGTGTGCATTTATCTTTTCAAGATTGGCAGCACCAACCGGAAAGAACAATTGTATATATTCATTGTGTTTTTTAATGGTTGTATAACCATTCAACGAATACAAAACCTGTTCAAGCAATTGAATGTTTGATGCGCCCACTTCAACAATATCTTCATTTACTAAAACCTCATCTACTTTACCTGCTGCTAAAAGATTGCCCATTTTTAAAATGCCAACATGTGTGCAAACTTTTTCAACTTCGTCCAGCAGATGACTTGCCATAATAATTGTCTTACCTTCTTTGGCAAGATTCTTTATTAACTCTCTTATCTCTGCAATGCCAACTGGGTCGAGACCGTTTGTTGGTTCATCAAAAACCAAAACTTTTGGGTCGCCCAGCAAACAAGAAGCAATCGCCAATCGCTGTTTCATTCCAAGAGAGTAAGTGCTGAACTTGCTGTCTTTGCGTTGATACAAATTCACTTTATGCAATACATGCTCAATTTGATTATGTCCCTTGCCTTTAATTTCTGCTGCAATGCGAAGATTTCTTTCACCTGATAAGTAATGATAAAAGTTTGGCGTCTCCAGCAATGTGCCGATTTGCCTTCGAATTGCTGCACTGGACGGCGCTCCATAAAATGTAAACGTGCCTGAAGTTGGGCGAAGAATGTCCATAATAATTCCGAGCATCGTTGTTTTACCGCTTCCATTTGGTCCCAGAATGCCAAATACACTTCCTTCCGGAACGGAAAAAGAAACATTGTTCAATGCTCGTATTTTACCGTAGTATTTAGTAATGCCGTTAAGCGTTAGTACATCCACAAAAAATTTTTTGAAAATTATGATATTATCATGGGTATGCAAGAAATCTTTTTTAGTGGTGCAATTGGGTTCGTGATTGGATAGTTGCTGCTGTAATTGATGGAGAACTATCGCATACGATTCTGTGAGAAGATAAGTTAATATTGCTTTACTCGACCAACAGGCGATGCCACAAGAATCATAGCCGTGTCATAAAAATCTTTTCCACAATTGCTTTTATTATTAATACGTAAGCCGTTGCACATAACATTCTCTGCTGCAACTCCGTTATATTTGTCAGCGATTACGTATGGCTAATAAATTAAAAAAGAAAACGCCTCCGCCCGATCCTGATAAACTGAAACCAGAGAAAGAAGAACAGGTTAGGGTAAAAGAGGTTGTGAAGGATGAACGTACTTCAAAAATTGCAGGGGCTGTGTGCTTGCTTGTGGCGGCTTTCTTGTTTATAGCTTTTACATCTTACCTGTTTACATGGCAGCAAGACCAGGATAAAGTTTCGCCGCTTGGCGTAAAAATTTTTGCAACCGACGATGTACAAGTGAGCAACCTGCTTGGTGTGTTGGGCGCATACATTTCCCATACATTTATTTACAACGGTTTTGGTTTGGCGAGTTATTTATTTTGCACTTTCTTTTTTGTGCTGGGTGCAAACCTGCTGTTTACCAAAAGGATTTTCAGCATTGGGCGCAATGTACGTTATGTGATAATTGGCTTGCTCGTGTTGAGTGTGGCATTTTCATTTTTCTTTTCTAAAAGCAGTTTCTCTTATGGCGGTGCCGTTGGTGAGTTGCTGAATGCATGGCTTGTAAAATGGATTGGCAATATAGGAACTGCAGCCATTCTGGGTTTGGCAGTGTTAATTTATGTGATATGGAGATTTAATCCTGTGTTTAAATTACCTCAAAGAAGATTTGCTTCGCAGTATGATGTTTTGAAAACCGAAATAGCTTTTAATGATAATGTTGATGAAGATAACGATGTGGTACAACCCGAACCATTCTTTGTAAAAGGTGATACCGGCATTGATAAGAGCAGTGATGTATTGAGTAAGAACAAATTGAAGACTGATAATAAAAATGTTGTTGTGATAATGCCAAAGGGCAGCGATGCAACTGTTGATCCGATGAATGAATTTTCGCTAACAGAAAAATATATTGGAGAAGAAGATTCGTCAATCGTCAATCGTCAATCGTCAGTTGATAAAAAAACAGGAAACCGGAAACCGGGAACCAGCAACAAGGAAGACGATATGCAATTGGAGATAAAAGAAACAGTAGAAGAAGAATTTTTTGAAGATGCGATTTCACCACAAATTGAAGAGCCGGAAGAGTTGGAAAATTATCCTGTAAGTAATTATGATTCGCAGTTAGATTATGAGCCCACACTCGATTTAAGAGATTATAAATATCCTTCACTTGATTTGCTTGAAACACATGGCAGCGAAAAGATTGTTCATGATCCTTCAGAACTTGAAGCAAACAAGAATCAAATTATTGCAACGCTTAAAAATTACGATATACAAATTCAGCGCATTGCTGCAACAGTAGGACCAACGGTCACACTATATGAGATAGTTCCTGCGCCTGGTGTGCGCATCAGCCGTATAAAAAATCTGGAAGACGATATTGCATTAAGTCTTGCTGCGCTTGGTATTCGCATTATCGCACCTATTCCCGGCAAGGGCACCATTGGTATTGAAGTGCCTAATGTGCGCAAAACCGTTGTGAGTATGAAGACATTGCTTGCATCGGAAAAATTTCAGAACAACAATTTTGCTTTGCCGATTGCAATCGGTAAAAAAATTGACAATGAAAATTTCATCGTTGATCTTGCAAGCATGCCTCACCTGTTGATGGCGGGTGCCACGGGTCAGGGAAAATCCGTGGGTATCAACACGCTGCTTGTTTCATTGTTGTATAAAAAACATCCATCGCAACTAAAGCTCGTGCTCGTTGATCCGAAGAAGGTGGAGTTGAGTTTATATCGTGCAATAGAAAAACATTTTCTTGCGAAACTTCCGGGTGATGAAGAACCCATCATCACCGATACAAAGAAAGTTATCTATACGCTCAATGCGCTTTGCATCGAAATGGATAACCGTTATGATTTGTTGAAAGAAGCAGGTTGCCGCAACATAAAAGAGTACAATGAAAAATTTGTAAAGCGCAAACTCAATCCACAAAAAGGTCATCAGTATTTGCCATTCATTGTGCTCGTGATTGATGAATTTGCAGACCTCATTATGACTGCCGGTAAAGAAGTGGAGATGCCGCTGGCGCGTCTGGCGCAGCTTGCACGTGCGGTGGGCATACATCTTATTATTGCAACGCAGCGCCCATCCGTGAACATCATTACAGGTGTTATAAAAGCAAACTTTCCTGCACGAATTGCATTCAAAGTTTCATCTAAGATAGACAGCCGTACCATTCTTGATGCAGGTGGCGCAGAGCAACTTATTGGTAAGGGCGATATGCTTGTAAGTTATAATGGTGAGATAACACGTTTACAGTGTGCTTTTGTTGACACGCCCGAAGTAGAGCATGTGTGCGAGTTCATTGGAGAACAACGTGGTTATCCGCAGGCGTTCTTTTTACCCGAATATGTTGATGAAAAAGAACTCGAAGGAAAAGAGTTCGATCTTAGCAATCGCGATCCACTGTTCGAAGAGGCAGCAAAACTTATTGTACAAAATCAAATGGGCAGCACTTCACTTATACAACGTCGCATGAAGCTTGGTTACAATCGTGCCGGCCGGTTAATGGATCAACTCGAAGCGGCGGGTATCGTTGGCCCTAATCTTGGAAGCAAGGCACGTGATGTGATTGTAAAATCAGAAACAGAATTGCAGGAGATTTTGGATATGATGGGATGATGTTTTATTTGAAAATGTGAGAAATGTGAAAATGAAACAATAGGTCCCCATCGTAGAAGACCAGTTTGTAGAAGCCAACAATCTTCAGCTCATGCTCAAAAAAGTTTGAACAAGATAATGGAGGAAGTATTTTTAGATGAGATCGGCGAAATGCCTGTTGACCTGCAAGTAAAACTTTTGCGTATGAAGAAGTTAAATTAAAGCTTGCCTGAACATATCAATACATTACCACACAAAGCAATGAACACTTTGCGAGATGCTAAAACAACAAATAAAACGGGAAAACTTATTTCACATGGTTGTTTACACCTTTGGCAATTTCAAACATAGAGATTTGAGATTTGCCATCGAAAACCTTTTTTAACTTTTCATCGGTGTTTATCATTCTTTTATTCTTGCTGTCCTGCAAACCATTCTTACGAATGTAGTCCCAAATTTTCTTTACAATTTCTGTTCTTGGCAACGGCTTATTCCCAACTACGGCAGCCAATTCATCACTGGGCGTAAGTGGCGTCATGAAAGCCGGATTTGGTTGGCGTGAAGATTTCTTTGCAGCTTTTTTCGGTGCTGATTTGGTTGCTTTTTTTGGTGCTGCTTTTTTAGCAACTTTTTTTGCAGCTTTTGCCATAGTGTTAATTTTAAAATTTATTATTATACAAACTTATTGAAATGAGTTTTAAAAAAACACGCAATAATAAAAAATGTGTGCAGACTGTTAATAACAGAGCAGAAATATGAATTGATAAAAAATTACGCAAAGAAAAGACAGTGATAAAAATACTAATGATTATACTGATTATTATAAAGAAGGTATTTCTGCAAAATGTGAGGCAAGCTATGCTATTTAAATTCTCAAATACAAGTTAATTTCTAAACAAAAGAAGTCTCAATATTCAAACGCAAAACAACTTTCATTTGTACAAGTTTAATGGTGTTTGCGGAAGTAAATTAGATTTGTCCAAAGCTGTTCTTTCAAATAAATTCAAAAGCAAATTATTCGCTGCTTCAATTTCAATAATTACGCAAACGTTTGAGGAATATATCCACGCTTATTATTTTGTTTTATGAAATAGATTAAATTTGTTTGAATAGTGCTAAACTAACTGCTTAACATACATTCCTCACCAAAAACTGTGTCTGCTTATGAGAAAGCCCTACTTACTGCTATTCATTTCACTCCTTTTAGGCGTTATAGCAAACGCACAAAACAGAACAATAAAAGGAAAAGTTTTATCAGAGGTTAATCAACCTGTTGCAGGCGCCTCGGTACAAATAAAAGGGAAAAACATTGGTACAACAACAAGTACAGATGGCACCTTTTCTTTAAATGTACCAAGCGGCGCTGTAACGCTTGTTATTTCTTATGTGGGTTATACCGCAGTAGAGAGAACTGTTGATGAAAACACCTCTGATGTAACTGTAAGTCTTACGCAAAGTTCTAGTGATTTAAGTACCGTTGTTGTTACCGCCCTCGGTATTCAGCGACAGGCTAAAAGTCTTGTGTATGCAACACAAACGGTAAAAACTTCAGAGCTTACAACAGTACGTGATCCCAACAATGTAATTAATTCCTTGCAAGGTAAGGTTGCCAATGCATTAATTACACAAGGGTCCGGAGGTCCGGGCAGTGGTGCAAGGATTGTTCTGCGAGGCAACCGCTCTATTCAGCAAAGTAATAATGCGCTTATTGTGGTGGACGGTGTTCCCATAAATAACGGGACCAATGGAACAGGAACAAGTGATTTTGGTTCTGTTCAGGGTTCCGACGGTGCTTCGAATATTAATCCGGACGATATTGAATCTGTTACCATTCTCCGTGGTGCATCTGCTGCCGCCTTATATGGAAGTCAGGCGGGTAACGGAGTGATTGTCATTACAACCAAAAAAGGAAAAACGGACAGAATCTCTGTTACTGTCAACTCAGGCATAGCTACTGAATCTGCCTGGTCTTTACCCAAAGTACAGAATCAATACGGCCAGGGTAATGGCGGTGAATTCGCAGATACCCTTACTTCAGGAGAAAGCTGGGGCGCAAAAATGAGTGGACAATCGTATATCAATTATCTTGGGGAACAAAGAACATATTCACCACAACCCGATAACATAAAAGACCTCTTCAGAAATGGGCTTAGCTTAAATAATTCTATTGGTGTTTCAGGCGGAACTGAAAAAATGCAAACCTATGTATCCTATACAAACAATTATATAGAAGGTATTATCCCGGAAAATGAATTAAAGCGTCATACTATCAACCTGAGAGTTACAAACCAGATAGGAAGCCGGTTCTCAACTGATGCGAAGATTACTTATATTAATCAGAACATTTACAACAGACCACGCACAGGCGAAGAAAATGCGCCGGTTAGTGACATTTATCAAATACCAAGAAATGTATCTACTGCAGATGCAGAGAACTATGAGTATCTTAATAATCTTGGTATCCCTACACCCACACCATGGCCTTCCACTTTAAGCTCTATTTACCAAAATCCTTACTGGATAATTAACCGAACTGCTATTAATGAGACCAGGGATAGGGTAATAGGTTTTTTAACCGCAAAGTTCAAGATAACGGACTGGCTAAGTATAACAGGCAGGGCAACACTTGACAGAACCCAGGACAGAGGCGAAAGTAACGTTTCATTAGGTACAATACTATGGAGCAAAAGTGGGGGAGATTATTCAAAAAACAACATACTTACCTCGGTAAGATGGTATGATGTAATGGTGGAAGGAAGCAACAAGATTACAAACGATTTGAAAATAGATTATCGTGCAGGCGCAATTTACCAGGACAGTAAATATGATTTTAATGGTTCTTATGCAAATGGGCTGAACGTTACCAATAAATTCAGTCTCAATTTTGCTGCTGCTCCCTCATTCTACTCCGGTTCAACACAAGTTCAAACACAATCCGTTTTCGGGCAGGCTAACTTTTCCTATAAGAATGCCATCTTTCTTGATGCCAGTTTGCGGAGCGACTGGGATTCACGTCTTCCTTCACCCTATTCTTATCAGTACCCATCTGTTGGCTTGTCTGCAGTATTTTCAGATCTTTTTACCTTACCAACAGCTATATCGTTTCTAAAGGGAAGCATAAATTATGCGAGGGTTGGAAATGGTGGTCAGCCTAATTTATTAAACCCTTTTTATAACTATAGCCAGGGAGCAGGCAGTGGTTATTTACAACGGAGTTCAACATTGCCAATCCCGGGTTTAAAGCCTGAAATTGTAAAGAATCTTGAATTTGGTATTGAAGCGAGATTTATTCAAAACAGAATCGGTTTTACTGCCACTTATTATAAGAGTAACTCATTTAACCAATTGCTCACAGTTAGTTTACCTCCGGCATCGGGATATGGAAACAAATATATAAATGCTGGTAATATTCAAAACAGAGGATTTGAATTTGTTGTTAACGGAACACCGATAAAAGGTAAAGACTTTAGCTGGGATGTTACATTAAACCTTGCATTGAATCGCAATAAAATAAAGGAACTTAGCCCTGACGTGAAGGTGTTTGCTTTAGGCGGAGGTTTTGGCCGTTCTGCCACTCCGATCGTGGAAGAGGGTAAAAGCTACGGTGACCTGGTTGCATTAAAATGGTTGACAGATACTAAGGGAAACCGGGTGGTTACAACGGACGGGAAACCTGTTTTGACCTCGGACCAGCAGTTCATCGGTAATTTTAATCCTAAAGAAACAGTTGGCTTTACCAATACATTTGTTTACGAAGCATTTTCATTACGGGTTTTGATGGATGGTCGCATTGGTGGCACCATAATGTCAGGAACAGAGATGAATCTTGCTTTTAGTGGTATCCCGGAAGTCACTGCCCAGTATCGCGAAGGAGGATGGAGTTTGGGAGGTGTGGATGTTGATGGTTCACCGGTTTCAGCAACAATCACAGCTCAGGATTTCTGGCAAATTGCTTCCGGTAAGCGTTATGGGGCAGGTGAATTCTTTGCTTATGATGCAACCAGTTTTAGAATGAGGGAAGTTTCATTTGGCTACGACATTCCTTTACCGTCAAATTTCTTTGCAAAATCTGCACGTCTATCTGTAGTTGGCCGTAATTTATTCTGGATATACCGCGGTAAATCACGATTGGATATTCCGGGTCTTGGTAAACGTACAATGTGGTTTGATCCGGATATGAGCTTAGGTAATGCCAACTGGCAGGGTGTTGAATATGGCACTTTACCTCCAACACGCAGTTTCGGGCTTAATCTGCAAGCAACTTTTTAATATATTTTAAACTGATAATTATATGAAAAGAATAAATAAAATTTTTGATAGTCGGGTGCAAATTGTTTTAATCTGTTGTTGCAGTATTTTGCTGACAACATGTACGAAGAATTACGATAAGATAAACACAGATCGAAATTCTATTGCAACGGTGGGATCAGCAGAACTTCCGTTCCTTTTTGCAAAAGCAGAGCAACAGTCCGTGCCGAGTATCTGGACTTACCAGATAGCACAAAATCTTTTTGCAGACCAATACGCCCAATATTTTGCATGTACTGCCACTTATTTCCCATCAGATAGAAATGTGATAAGAATGGATTGGATAGGCGCTGCTTTTAACCCAATCTATACAGATATGGTTCCTCAGTTGCAATCTATATTTGCTGCTTCCGACCCCAGTTCTGCCGAATATGCCCTGGCAAATATTTTATGGGTACTCGGATTTCATAAAGTTACCGACTACTGGGGTCCTATTCCTTATTTTCAAGCAGGGACACCGGCTACATCAGTGCCTTATGATCCTCAGGATCAGATCTATGATAACTTTTTCAAAAAGCTGGATTCTTCTGTAAATACTTTAAAAAATCACATCGGCGAAACTCCTTACGGAAATTATGATCTGATTTATGCCGGAGATGTAAGTAAATGGATCAAATTTGCTAATACGCTCAGACTGCGTTTGGCAGTGAGAATTTCAAAAGTAGATCCGGCCCGTGCAAAAATAGAAGCTGAAGCCGCCTATGCGGCAGGGGTCATGACCGGCAGTCCGGATGATGATGCGTTAATCAAAAAAAGTTTAAAAGGAGACGATAATAATGGGCTTTCTATTATGTCAGACTGGAATGAATTCCGAATGAGTGCTTCTATGGAATCGGTGATGGTTGGATATCAAGATCCAAGATTACCGATATATTGGTTACCCGATGGCGCTACGGCAGCTAATCCTAACGGTAATGGAAAATATGACGGTCTTAGAAATGGTCTTACTTCAACTCAATTAACTCAAGCTATAAATCTTCCAACTGCAAATGCAAAAGTTGGTAAAAGATGGTCGTCGCCTGCATTTGCCGGCAACGCAAATTATTTAGAAACACCACAGAATGTGATGTGTGCAGCAGAAGCATATTTTCTGCGTGCAGAAGGAGCATTGTTAGGGTGGAATATGGGCGGTACAGCAAAGGAATTATATGAAGCAGGTATTACCAATTCATTGAAACAATGGGGGGTTGTTGATGCAGCAGCTATTCAAAATTATATCAACACCGTGAACCTGCCGATTGCACCGAATGATTATCTTAACTCACCCCCGGTGACTAATGTTCCTGTGAAGTTTGCAGCCGATATTAATACACAAAAACTGCAGATAGCCGTACAGAAATGGCTTGCTTTATTCCCCGATGGTTATGAAGCGTGGGCCGACTACCGGCGAAGTCGTACATTCATTTTATATCCTGTGGCCAATTCAGATAATCTCGATATACCGGATCCTAAAACACAATATATCCGAAGAATCCCATTCCTTGATAATGAAAAATTGGTGAATAAGGCCGCAGTCGAAGCAGCTATTCCATTGCTTGGCACCGGCGGAGATAAAGTAACTACCCCGCTCTGGTGGGATAAAAATTAATTCAGTTAGTTATAATGAAAAGATTCCATCGAAGAATTACTGTTCGGTGGAATCTTTTATCTTTATTAAGTGGTTTGTATTTGCTATACAGATAACAAGTCAGAGGAAAACAGAAAAAACTCGCTGCCCCTCAAACTATTATTAATCCTCTATCATATTTAGGTAATTCCCATCATATATGACACGTTATTTCTATTGTTTTTCTTTTCTGTTTTTAATGATTGCTTTTGCCGGCTGTAAAAATGATACAGCACATTTATTTACAAGTTTAGATAAAAGCAAGACTGGTGTAAATTTTCAAAATACTTTTTTTGATGACGGACCATTAAATGTGGCTAACTATATCTATTTCTACAATGGCGGTGGCGTTTCTATCGGTGATATTAATAATGATGGGCTGCAGGATATTTTCTTTACGGGCAACATGGTGCACAACCGTTTATTCCTGAACAAGGGCAATTTTAAATTTGAAGACATAACTGATAAAAGCGGTGTTGCCGAAAAACAGGGCTGGTGCACAGGCGCAACAATGGCAGATGTTAACGGTGATGGCAAGTTGGATATTTATGTTTGCCGTAGTGCCGATATACGTCCAGACATGCGCAGGAATTTGCTCTTTATAAATAATGGCGATCTTACTTTTTCTGAACATGCACAAGATTATGGTCTTGCAGATACGGGTTATTCAACACAGGCAGCATTCTTTGACTATGATAAAGATGGAGATCTTGATTGCTTTATTATCAACCATTCTATTCAGAAATACACAGCAGCTCTTCAGGATAATCCTGAACTGCGCAAACAATACAATCCAGCCTTTGCTCATAAGTTATATCGCAATGACAATGGTCATTTCACTGATGTAAGCCGGCAATCAGGCATTATATCTAACGTACTCACTTTTGGGTTAGGACTTGCCATTTCAGATCTCAATAATGATGGCTGGCCGGATGTGTATGTGTCAAATGATTTTAATGAACCTGATTATCTTTTTATCAATAATCGCAATGGAACCTTTACAGAATCTCTTTCAAGTTGTATGGATGAAGTTTCACTCTTCTCTATGGGTTCGGATGCAGCTGACTACAATAACGATGGGTTAATTGATATTCTAACGTTAGACATGATGCCCGAAGACAATGCAACTCAGAAATTGCATAGCGGTGCGGAAAATTTCGACAAGTTTCAGCAACTTTTCAGTAAAGGATATTACTACGAGTACAGCCGTAACATGCTTCAAAAAAATAATGGAGATGGTACATTTAGTGAAGTAGGACAACTCTCAGGCGTTTCCAATACCGACTGGAGTTGGGCTGCACTTTTTGGTGATTATGATAACGATGGAAACAAAGATCTTTTTGTGTCTAACGGTTACGTAAAGGATTATACCGAAATGGATTTTTTAAAATATTCGATTGATCGCCTTATACGTTCGCAACATGGTGAAAAGGTAGATGCTATACCTGAGTATATAAAAAAAATGCCGACAAATGAGATACCTAATTATATTTTTCAAAATAATGGGAATGAAACATTCACAAAAAAAACGGAAGAGTGGGGTTTAAATCAACCGGGAGTTTCAGCAGGTGCAGCTTATGCTGATTTGGACAATGATGGCGATCTTGATCTTGTAATAAATAATGCCAATAATTATGCAACAGTTTACAGAAACAATAATGAAGCCCTTGCAAAAAATAATTATTTACGTGTTCAATTGGAGGGGAGTAAGGAAAATGCACGAGGCATTGGTGCAAAGGTGAAAGTGTTTTGTAAAGGCACTCAACAGTATGCAGAGCAATCTCCGGTGCGGGGATTTCAATCATCAGTAGATCCAGTGTTGAATTTTGGCGTTGGTAAAAACAATTTGATTGATTCTGTTGTTGTGATTTGGTCAGATGACAATTATCAAAAGCTCACGAATGTAAAACCAAACCAAACACTTACAGTTAAGATTGGTGACGCAAAACAAAAATGGATATATGATACAACTGCTGCAACGAATCATTCTTTATTTGTTCAAACAACATTGCCCAACGTTCAGCATCATGAAAATGATTTCAATGATTTTACTGTTCAAACATTATTGCTTAATTATCTTTCAAGACAAGGTCCTTGCATAGAAGTTACGGATGTCAATAATGATGGTCTCAAAGATTTTTTTATTGGAGGAGCAAAAGGTCAGCCATCACAAATATTTATACAAAACCCCGATGGTTCATTTACCAATAAACCTCAACCTGCATTAATAAAAGAAGCAGCAAGCGAAGATGTAGCAGCAACTTTTTTTGATGCAGATAATGACGGCGATAAAGATTTATATGTTGCAAGCGGTGGGTATGAATTTAATGATAACGATGGTGCTTTGCAAGACAGGCTTTATATAAATGATGGCAGAGGAAATTTTACAAAAAAAGAAAATGCGTTGCCGCAAATGTTGTCAAGCAAAGGTTGTGTAAAAACAGCAGATATTGATGGTGACGGTGATTTGGATTTATTTGTTGGTGGTCGTGTTGTGCCGGGCAAATATCCAACTGCGCCTCGCAGTTATATTTTGCTGAATGATGGTAAAGGAAATTTTACTGATGCAACTAAAACTGTATGTCCGGCATTAGAACATGCAGGGATGATAACCGATGCATTATGGACTGATTTAAACAATGACAAACAACCCGACTTAATTGTTGTTGGTGAATGGATGCCCATAAAAGTTTTCATCAATCAAAAAGGAAAACTTACCGATGCATCTTCAACTTATATTCATTTTGCAAGCCGTGGTTGGTGGAACAAAATTTATGGAGCGGACATGGACGGCGATGGTGATACAGATTTAGTTATCGGTAACTGCGGCGAAAACACGCAATTTCATCCAACTGAAAAAGAACCAATGACTATTTACTATAAAGACTTCGACAACAATGGTTCTGTTGATCTGGTGTTGTGCTATTACATTAAAGGAACATCTTATCCTGCGGCTTCACGCGATGATCTTACTGATCAACTTCCGGGTTTAAAGAAAAAATTTCTTGAATATAAAGATTACGCAAATGCAACTATCAATGATGTATTTACGCAAGATCAATTAAAAGATGCGGGCATGTTAAAAGCAGAAACCATGCAAACAATTTATCTTGAAAATAAAGGCAGCAAAGGTTTTGCATTGCACGTATTACCATTGGAAGCACAGTACGCGCCGGTGTATGGCATTGTTTCAATTGATGCAAATCACGATGGTAAAAAAGATATTCTGCTTGCAGGCAACAATACATGGACGAGAATAAAATTTGGTCGCTACAGCGCTAATCACGGTGTATTGCTTTTGGGCGATGGTAAAGGTAATTTTGCTTATGCTCCTCAAACTGTAAGTGGTTTAAAGTTGCGAGGCAATGTAAGAAGCCTTCAACTTATAAAAGGCAAAAGAGAAAAGATTATTGCAGGTATTAATGACAGTAACGCAATTATGCTCAATATAAAATGAATCAAACATTCAACAACCAAATTGCGATTATTACAGGAGCCGCTTCCGGCTTAGGCTTAGCTATCGCACTTAAATTATCAGAGAATGGTGTTAAGCTCATGTTGGTTGACAGAGAGGAAGAGGGATTGAAAAAAGTTGCTTCACAATTCAAGACCGAAATCGAAATATTTCCAATAGACATTACAAACGAAGAAGAAGTAAAACAACTTATTGATAACACAGAAAAACATTTCGGCACAATTGATATCTTGATTAACAGCGCAGGCATCTCAGGCAAAACAAATATCAAGAGTCATGAGGTTGATACGGCTGATCTGCGCTTGGTTTTCGATATAAACTTCATGGGCTCATACTATACTTCTAAACACGCGTTGCCGGTGATGCTAAAGAAAAATTATGGAAGAATTTTGCATATCGCTTCCATCGCGGGTAAAGAAGGCAATGCAGGTATGCTTGCTTATTCCGCTTCGAAAGCCGCGGTAATCGGCATGACTAAAGTTCAGGGGAAAGAGTACGCCGAAACAGGAATAACAATTAATGCGCTTGCACCTGCCGTTATACAAACGGCACTGGTTGATAAAATGCCGCAGGAACAAGTGAAATATATGACCGATAAAATACCAATGAAGCGTTGCGGCACTTTGGAAGAAGTTGCAGATATGGCGCTGTTTATTGTCTCGCCACAATGCAGCTTTACAACAGGTTTCACTTTCGATCTTTCCGGTGGAAGAGCAACTTATTAAAAATTATTTGTGAAATCCTTATCCGCAGCGGGTTTCAAACCCCTCTCCTTTGGAGAGGGTTTGGGGTGAGGTCACACAAGCAGCAGGGCATCTTTATATGTGATAAGTCAGACATTTTCATTTAAAAAACACACACCATGCAACAAACATTCAACACAAACGAAATACCTGTTGGTGTAGTTGGTTTAGGTTTGATGGGATGCAGCATCACTGTTTGTTTACTTATTGCAGGTCATCCTGTAGTAGCGATAGCGCCAATCCCTGTTGATTTGGAGCATGCAGAAGAAAGAATAAAACATCATCTTATAAAATCAAGAGAAGAGGAACTTATAACAAACGATCCTGAATTTTATTTAGCGAATCTTATTATCACTGAAGATTATTCAAAACTAAAAGATTGCAGATTGATAATTGAATGCACGATTGAAAACGTTGACATAAAAAAATCAGTCTATAAAAAAATCACTGATGTTGTTTCAAATGATGCGCTCATTACAAGCAACACTTCTGCTATTCCAATAAGCATTCTTCAAAAGCATGCACCTAATCCAGAACGTTTTTTTGGATTGCATTGGGCAGAACCTTCGCACACTACACGTTTTCTTGAAGTGATTTGCGGCGAGCAAAGCGACATCAGCAAAGGCGAATATCTGTATGTGCTTTCACATTATTGGGGCAAAGAGCCAACGCTTGTTCGAAAAGATATTCGTGGTTTTATCGGCAACCGTTTAATGTATGCAATGTACCGCGAAGCTTTTTATCTCGTTGAAAATGGTTACGCAACTGTTGAGGATGTTGATCGTGCATGCCGCAACAACACGGGTTATTGGATGACGCTTGCAGGTGTTTTTCGCTGGATGGACTTAACGGGTGTGCCTGCATATCATACGGTTCTCACAGATTTGTTCCCAACACTCAACAACAGCACCGAAGTTCCAAAGCTCATTGATGATATTGTGAAAGATGGCGGCAAAGGTGTTGCAAATGCAAAGGGTTTCTATGATTATACGCCAGAAGAAGCAAAGCTTTGGGACGAAACTTTTCATGAGTTCAGTTATGAAATAAGAAGGCTTGCGCTAAAATATCCCGCCGATGTTGTAAAGAAAAAACTGCAACAGAAGAATGATGAAAAAGAAGATAAGTAGTGCATTGAAAGTATAATGTGTTTTTTGCCAATCTGTACTCTCTACTAATGAACTCATTAGGAACACGAAGAACATTAAGAAAACACAATGAACACGACGTTGTGCACTTTGTGGAACTTCATGTACTTTGTGACCTGTTCATTTTTCGCATGGATTCAGTCTTACGTCACACTCTTCCTCTGTGTTTCCGTGTAATCAGTGGCAAACACCTTTATGCATAATTCAGCCATGCAAACGTTTGAGAAATAATCAGCACATTTTTTATTTATGTTTGCCTTTGTTGATTATCTCACAAACAGCACGAACGATTTTATTGCCAAACATAATTCTATGATAAAATTTTCCAGAATAATTTTCCTTCTTTTGTTATGCTATACGCATTCAATTGCACAACAAAAAGCAACAATAAAAGAATACAACAAAACATTTACAACATATCCCTTCTCCGATCCCGATCCTGTACCCGAAGTTGGAAAAATCTATCCTTATTATCGCTTCGATGGTTACACTGATAAACCTATTCAAAAAGAATGGAAAGTAGTTGAGCTTGAAAACGATTATATCAAAGTGATGATACTGCCGGAGATTGGTGGAAAGATTTGGGCAGCAATTGAAAAATCAACAGGCAAACCTTTTATTTATTACAACCATGCAGTAAAGTTTCGCGATGTTGCTATGCGTGGAGCATGGACAAGCGGCGGTCTTGAAGCGAACTATGGAATCATTGGTCACACACCAAACTGTGCCACACCGGTTGATTATACAACCATGCAAAAACAAGATGGAAGTGTAAGTTGCGTTATCGGTGTGTTGGACTTGCTCACAAGAACAACATGGCGAATGGATATTAATCTGCAAAAAGACAAAGCATATTTTACTACAAGTTCGTTTTGGTATAATGCATCTCCTTTCGAACAACCTTACTACACATGGATGAATACCGGAATAAAAGCAAAAGGAAATCTTGAATTCATTTATCCCGGAACAAAATATTTAGGACACGAAGGCGAATATGCAAACTGGCCAATCAATAAAGAAAACGGAAAAAACATTTCATTTTACGAGAACAATAATTTCGGGGGATACAAATCATATCATGTGTTTGGGAAGTACACAGATTTCTTCGGTGGTTACTGGCACGATGATGATTTTGGTATGGGGCGATATTCAACACATGATGATAAGGCTGGAAAAAAAATTTGGATTTGGGGATTATCTCAACAAGGAATGATTTGGGAAAAATTGCTAACCGATACAGATGGTCAATATGTAGAAGTGCAAAGCGGAAGATTATTTAATCAATCTGCAGAAGGCAGCACTTTCACGCCATTTAAGCACAAAGGCTTTTTGCCACACACAACAGATACATGGACGGAATATTGGTTCCCTGTTTTAAAAACGAAAGGTTTTGTTTCAGCC